>OUNM010117174.1_pt1 | contig 40399 bp, 53 predicted proteins | sample 1769961 | NCBI WGS metagenome assembly OUNM01 (sample SAMEA3914820, study PRJEB12502) | metagenome | biome: forest; material: soil | place: USA | collected 2012-03-12 | depth 0.3 m | reverse complement strand
TCCGTCCGGTATATGCTGCCCTCCCCAACTCCTCCCCAAAACCCCATAATACAACAAGCCAAAAAATCTCATGTCATGTGTGCTGTAGCCTCGCAATGTCTTTCCTCGCAATGTTTTTGAGTGTGTCCCGTCTGTGCGTGTTGTGTTCGTGTTGTGCGTGTACGTGCGAACCATGTCGTCCCGAATGATTTTTTTTTTGAAACCGCATAGGATATCCCGAAGCAAAAGCGTGTGCTGTTGTTTGTATGCTGTGGTGGTATGGTACGGCCCCGCGCCGGTTTTTCAAACAGAAAAAGATTAAAGGCTCTAACCCGAAGACCCAAGGGAGAAAAAAGTTGAAGTGAAGCAGCCACCGTGCGCGCGTCCTCGTTTTGAGGGGCGTTGGGTTTAGAATTCGCTTACTCGTAGCTGCGAGGGCACGGGTACCTTGCCGTTGGTCGCGACTGGCTCAACGGCGTCCCCGTTCAGAAATGGCGGGCTGCTCGACGGCGTGCTCAAGGGGCTGTTGGGGCCCATGGTCAGGTTTGGGGTTGGCGCGGCCGAGTTGATGTCAACACGCAGCCCGGGCGAGGTAGGGGCTGTTGAGACTGGAGTAGGGTCATTGCTGGTGGACGCAGATGTGGGAACCTGGGACTCGCGGACGAGACGCTCCATGGCCTCGATCTGCTTGCTCGTGGCACCGGATCTCTTCAGCGACTGGAGGTGTGAGGCCAGCTTGTCAACCAGCACGCCCCGGTCTTCACCCTGGAGTGCCTTGACGAGTTTTTCTGCGAAGGTTAGAATCAGCACCCCACAACTGGAGTGGCCAGGACGACTTACGGATCACGTAGTTGCCAAACTGATCCCTCATCAACTGGAACAATGGGCGGTTTGTCTCATCCCCGCCTGCCACGAGCTGGTCCCGGATGGCCCGCTGTTCTTGAGGCGTGCCGAACAGGATGCACTTCTCGACCACATTCGAGGCGTTCTTGTGCCGCGAGAGCGTCAAGAGCTGGGGCGTGACGATGTCGATCATCCTCGAGCGGTCTTCCGGGCTCCCCTTCTCGAGGACGTGTTGTATGACGTAGTTTCCATACTGATCCGTAACCAGTATCTGCGCGTTGTTGTGTAGCTCTTGCATCACGGAAACCTTGTCCGCCTCGGACCCGTGCTCGAGAATCCTCTGGACAACGCGGCAGCCGTACTGGTGAGAGGCGAGCTCGCAGATGTGGTTTTTGAAACCATCCATGATGAAATCTATGTGGCGGCGGGGGACGAGTGCAATCGCTTGCTGAACGACGTGGTTTCCATGCTGGTCCTTAGCAACTCTGAGAAGGTCGGGCTCCAGCTCCTTTGCCAACTCGGCTTGCTGTTCAACCAATACGTGCTCCAGTGCCTGCGAAATGTCAGCTTTGGGGCAAGACGAGATGACTGAAGGCAACCCACCTTCTGGACGACGCGGCACGCATATGCCTGCATTGACAGATCGACAACTTTGCCTTTCATGGCGCCGGCCAACACCTTTTTCTGAATTTGGTTTCCGTACTCGAAGAGCTTCTGCATCACGTAGTTGCCAAACAGATCCTTCATGAGCTGAACTGCGTTGGATTCGAGTTCGCCAAAAATCCGGTCTTTCTCGTCGCTGTTCGCCGTCTCGAGTTTCTGCTGGATGAAGCGAGAGCCTTTTTGATCGCCACTGAACTCGACAACGTGATTCCAAATGTCCTGAGATTTGTTAGTCAGCCCTTGCACACACGGAAATTCGTCGACCAATCCAGGGTGACTTCTCACCTTGAGCTCCCAGCCCTTGGTTGACTTGACATTGATGAATTCATCCAGAAGCGTGCTCCTGAAAGCCTTGCCGGGATCTTGGTCTCGGGCGGGACGTGTCGGGATGGCGCCAGGTCCGAGGGCATATGATGGCATGGGCATACCGTATCCCGCCATGTGGGGAGGATGTCTCGGGTCGGCGTATGCACCATATGGGGCCTGGATCTGCTGGTAGTTCTGAGGGTAATAGGCAGCATTTGGGTGGAAAGGAGCAGCCGCCTGTTGGAGGTAGTACTGTCCTAGGGCGCGTCGATCGAGATCCGAGCTGCTCATCCGAGGATTCCGCGACACCGGCCTAGACCATGAATCCGCAGTTGGTTGCGGGGTGCCTGCGAAGCTTCTGGGGCTATTCAAGCCACCAGTGCCGAGGTATGTGCTGCCAGCCGGCGAGTTCCGACCGACTATCGAGCCTCGCTTTTCGAACCCCGTTCCGTTCGTGTACGTGTCTCTCGCGAAACCGGTCCCGTATCCCTGTGAGTTTTCCCACGGCTGCGACCCCGGGTTGAACTGGAAGCTTTGCCCATTGCTGTAGGACGCGCCATTCGATGCGCCATTCAGAGCCCCGTTCGAGGCGCTATCCAACCCCATCATCCCAAGAGAATCTGCTAGATGGTCCTGATTCTGCTGGGCAACGCTCTGATCGAAGCCCATGTTGTTGTGCATGGGAAACGAGGAACCGGCCAGCGACGGCCGTTGAGAGTGCATTGCAGAAGCGGGGGTGCCGTAATTGAAGTCCCGAAAGGAACCGGGGAGATTGGACTCGGGACGGGCGGACACTAGGTTGCGAGAAACTCCGTTTCCCACTGCGCTCAAGGATGCCGAGTCTTGTGCCTGTCGCTGAGCGGCGACTGATGAGAGCGTCGGGAACCTGCGCTCGAGATCGTGCGTCATGAACTGGTCCGCATCTCCCTCATCTGCGTAGTCCGGGAATTTGGAAGGGTAGTTGAAGGCACTCCTAACGCTCTCCGCCGCCGACGTAGTCACGGGTGGTGACCCGATCGGAGCTCCCTGGGCCGCGGTTGAAGCGGATGAGAGGTATTTGGGGAGTACAGTCCCTTCGTGAGTCGAGGCGTCGGATCGGCTCCTGGGGGATGTGTTGCCCGAGAGATTTCGCGTTTGTGTAGGATCTGGCGCATACCAGCCAGATCCCCAAGGGTCACTGCTGGATGTGGGACGAAAGGCGGGGCCCGAGGTGATGGCATCTGTGCAGGATATATGTCAGCCGCCGCCCCTTCCGCTCGTAACTGACTCCTCTCTTTCGAACTCACCTCTGGGTGTACCCGCGTCTCTGCTCTTGGAAGCACCAAATGCTCCGGTGGAGTTATTATTCCACGGCCCTGACGATTGCAAGGTCGATCCGAATAGCACCGACCCGAACTTCGGCAGTGGGGTTTCGTTTGCGTGGGGCATGGTGGCGTAGTTGGAAAACCGACTGCGGGTTGTCTATGTGTAGATCGGGAGGTTAGCTGGTGATGCCGTATGCGCATGCGGCGCGAGCAACCCAAGTGGATGGGCAGACGCTCCTCGAGACGGCGCAACCCTCGGCTGCCTCCTTCGGCCCGGCCAGGGAGGGGAGAACCGAAAACCATGCACTTACGTTGGTCGCCATTGTGCGAGGCGAAGTATCTGTACTAGTATAGTTCATGGGATGTGTCAGGCAAGAAGCCTAATTATCGATGGAGTATGGAGGCGGGCACGGAAGCCTGTCCTGTCCGCACAAGATTATCGTATGGTCGTCGGCGTGGCGGCGGCGGCGTCGAGCGCGACACGGGAACGCTTCGGTATGTGCTGTGGGGATAACGCCCGAATGGTCAAACGAGAGAGACCGAGGGGCTGCTTTCCAACTCTCGGGGTCGAGATGGCGAGGGTCTGGACGAAGGTTGGAAGCCGTGCGTGTGAAGGGGAACTGCAAGTGAGTCGAAGCGAGGTCAGCAAACAAGAACCAACTACCAAGCAGTCGGGAAGAAGTGGTGGATTGGTAAGGCTGATGCGTCCCACACCTCGAAACTAAAGTTGGAGGAGGGGAGTGGGGAGGGGGGTATTCTCCGACGTCCTGGGCCTCTTGACAGGTCCTAGAGCGCAGAGTAGCGGGCTCGGCGCGAGGTGCTGGGGGGGTGCATCCGTACGGGAGAAAGGGCTGGCTGTGTGCCGTGCGTGTGTGCGGTGCGGACGGAGGGGGGCCGCATGCAAGCAACACCGACTGGGTGTGGTTGGCACGGAACACGCTCCTGAATTAAGGCGACAGCTTCCCGGGGGCCCACAAGCACGCCTTCTCGCTGTGACTGTGACGGTGTCTCTCTCCAATCCCGCTCGGGATGGCGCAAAACGACGGCCGGCGAGGAGCGGAGCGAGAACAGGAGGCGGGATGAGTTTCGTTTGTGGGATGCGCGCGAGCGGGAGGGGCTGTTCTGTCCTCGGTACAGAATACAGGCCAGATGTGATGTGTAAAAGTCGAGGATACGGGCAGGGAGGGATGAGGCACTGGCCGACCAGGCAATCTGTACCTTGGGGCGATGGTTTTCGCTGTCCCACCAGAGCCAGGGATGGTGGTCCCGCTGCTGGGTGCTCGCTGGGCTGGGGCCTGGGGCACCCGGCCGGGGGATGATGGCAGGAGGGGCCTGTCTTCTGGGCCCTGGCTGGCCCCTCGAAGACGGGGATGGCTGACCGGGGGCGCGATTGGCTGCGCGTGCCGGTCGAGTCCAGGTGCTCTCTCAGGACTGGGCGGGCACACGAGCACAAGGACGAAGCAAAAGAAAGGAATGGGTGGAGATCGCGATTAGGGGCCTTACCGTATTTGAGCTAGGGGACCAGGATGCGGCGAGATCCAGGGCAGCTCGGTTGGCGGGACCCCAGCGACCCCAAAAAAGAAGTTTTTGTGGGGGATCCGGGAGTCGTCTCAAGTCGGTGCCTTTTTGAGGGCAGGGGATCGCAGGAGGGTCCGGTTGGATGCGGCGCTGTCGACGTGTGAACGGCCAACGTTTTGGGAAGAGGGCGACGTCGTATCCCAGAGGGCAACGTCCAAGGCCAGTGTCGGTGTTGGCAAGGCAGGTTACCTAGGTCGAGAAGGTAAGGTATGTTTGGATCGCGGACGGGTGTGCTGAATTTGGATTTGGAGATGGAGATGGATCAAATCCCGGCTTTCTCGCTTCGCCACGCACGCAATCGAATCGAGTCCGCTCGGTGCGACGAGGGTCTGTTGGAGGAGGAATCGTGGTTGGCAGCCGTCGGGAAGCAGGGTTTTGATGACCGCTGCTCTTTGGAATGTGGACGGAGATGGAGACTGATGAGAAAAGAATGCGCAGACGGGCGGGAGAGCGGGCCTGGGGATGTGCTGCTGCTCGGGGGGCCTGGCGAAGGTGCGAAAATGCAAAACGGCGAAACTGCAGGCTGCGTTGCTCGGTGCTGCTTCGTGACACAGGCTGATGCAACAGTGTGCAACAATTGCAGCCGGCCGGCCGTTGGTGCAGTAGCGTCCGCTGTGTTTTTTTTTCTTGTCACCCGCCCCTTCGCGTGTGCACCTGAAACCCAGTGTGGTCTGTTTCTAGGGGGTGTTTCTGTCGATTGCGATTGCGAACTGCGATTGCGTGCAGCAACTGCAGGAGATGCGAGGAAACAAAGACGGCCGCCTAGCGCAGATCCGGCCGTGCTCGAGAATGAGTCGAGGGTCGAGATTCGAGATTCGAAGTTTGAGAACCAAAAATCGAAATCGAGGATACTCGGGCACCTCCCGCCTCGGCCGCCTGTGGATGCACCCCAAACGCGAGTTGGATTCGGTGTTGGCCGGCTTTGCCGCGCTGCTGAGCGGACGGGGGATGCGACTCTGTTGTCTGTTGGCTGGGCTAGACGTCAAACTCGTGTGGGTTCTCGGCCGTGATCAAGGCAAGCGAACGGCGATCCGAGAGGCACTGCCGCACCAGCGCCCAATGCAGAGCCGTGCCGCTGCGCGTGTCTGCGTTTGTTCGTTATTAGGTCGGGCCCGGTTTGAGCTCTAGGGCCAGGAGCACCAACACTTGTTTGCTGGGGGCTCCAGAATTCGAGATCTGCTCAAGCCTCAACCCGTCACTGACCGCGAGGAGAACGACGGGGCGGAGCGTGCAGCAGGTGTATTGGTAGGAGCAGAAGCCAGAGCATGTGCCGTACCTTATGTACTGGATGCAGCGGACATACACACATAATAAGGTACATACACCTTGTGCCTCCCTGACAACCGGGCAGTTGGAGCGAGTCGAGGCCGAGGTGCTGCTCCCTGACTCCCAACCCAAGGGGGGCCGGTGCCGGTATTGTAGTTGGGCGGGCGGAATGCAGATTGTTTTCCCGCTCCGTCAGAAAGGGGGCAAATACCGGCCACTATCCTGAGGTGGCCGTGTGCATGGTATGCAAGGCCACACAGAGCCAGACTGCTGCCTACCGTGAGTGCAGCATGTTCACCAGTCTTCACGGACTCTCCGGCCTGTGGGAACTGCCCAACTTGTGTTCAGTATTCTGTACACCACGGCGGCCGGAAAGCGGGCAGAATCTGGCGTCAGATAACGCAACACTGCACAGTACGGTGCACCTCACAAAGTGCGACAGCGTGTGGCCCCTCTGCCGGTCCTGGCGATCCATCTGACCATTGGCATGGGCAATTTTGAGGAGGGGATGGAGCCCGGTGTTGCCTCGCGAGGTGTCTTGATGTGCGCCTGGGCAAGGCAAGGGATGCCGCTGGTTGTGGCCATCTCTCCCCAACCTGAGTAACAGTTGCATGCCCGTCGCGGTCATGGAGGAATGCCCTTCATCTCCGCTGCTGCGACGGGCCGACAACTTCAAGCCGGATCAACACAAATGTCTCGATGCATTTCAACCCCCCTTCGCGCTGACCGGGACCTCGGCAGCTGAGTCCGGGGTATGCCAGCTCGCCGCCCGCCCGCATTGTGACACCTGCCGGATAGCTCTGCCTCGAGTGCGCATATGGTTACCGGCTTCAGAGAGCAAGCCCACTCTGCATCTGGGGACGCCTCTTTCGGCCAGGCCTCGTCTGTGCCCCAACCGGTCCCAACTCCAGGGTTGCACAGCCACCAAGATTTCCGGTATCCGTACCCCGGCGTTCCCTTCTGTGCTTGACAAACGCCGCATTTCAATGGGACTCTTGGGCTCCTTGGGGCTCCTAAGCCTCACCTAAGCATGACTAGGGACGTCTGTTATGAGCTGTTGGCTGGCCCCCGACTGTGGTCCCGTTTCAGGAAACAGAAGGTTAGGTGTGACCGCCAGACCTGTGCAAGAATAGCACCGCCACGGCGGGAAGAGACTGTGCTGCGCGGCAGGCTCTCGGAGTTGTTCCAGCCTGACTCCCAACCCAGACTCGTGCTCAGCTTTGACTCGTCGTCGTTTTGAAGTCTCCTTACCGGATCCGGCCGGACGATGGGGCCGAGCCGGTTCCGAGGGGCCGTTCGGGTTCGGACGGCCCATCGAGGCTCAAGATTCACTCGGCCGTTGCTCCCGGAACCCCAAGGCCGTCTTGTGCCTAGATTCGACCCAACAAAGGCAACTCTCCTCGATGACGCCGAGTCCCAGTTTGTTCTTGCACGGGTGAGAGGATGCTCAAGTTGGTACCGAAGCATACCTACACCTCGCTTGGACCAGGCGACGACAGTGGCGATAATGGCCTTGGCCTTGTTCTGGTACCAGCAGTTTCGGGCAGTTCGGTCTGGTATCACGGGGCTGTTGTCCTCGGTGATATCAAGGGCGTTTGCTGCGCATGAAGCAACCTTGGGTTGGGGGCAAGATGTCAGACCGAGACATGGCCCGTGGGATGGGGTACCGAAACGTTGTTGTATCCGCTTGCCATACGGCCCTTAATTTGCGTCGAGCGGTTGGTGTTATCCCTCAACGTCTTGGTGAACCATCGCGTCAGAATGCCGACCGGTGGGACGGCCGTTGGCTACCTCAAAAGCCACGATGCCATCACCGAGCATGAAGCGGTCCACAACGGTGCGTGTCTCCCGAGAGCGCCGGAAGAGTGGCGGGATTGCACGAGTGAGACTACGTGCGGTTGGCGGAACATCTTGGCCGGGTTTTCTGTTGGTAGATCGGAGTTTGGGTTCGGTGATGCTGCTCTCGAAGGCCAGTGACCACTGACTATGCATTCCCCAAGGTTCTGCTTGCGCAGTTCCTCGACGCGTTCCACCTTTCTTGGCGCCAACTCAACGGGGCTCTTAAACAGTTGCTCTGGTGAGACGGGATCTATCGCATCTCGCATGGTAAGGCTGGCTCAAGGGTGAGGTGTGTTGTGCCGTCAAGGAAGTGGTCGACTCGGAGACAAGCCCGATCAACCAGATCCATGTCTCAAGCAGACTGCGCTGAGCAGTGAGCTCGACCATAACGTTAGCCCCAAGACGGATTGGATTGGTCAAGTCTCCATCGGGACAATTTGACCTGTCTGGGCGTGACCCATTGCCGACGCGCACCCTGCTGGTGATCACACAAGCAAGCCTCTTCTTTGGTGATGGCTCGGTCGCCGGGCGGCTAGGTTGGCGGGTGCTCTCAACGTTGGCATCGACTACCTCACATAGTACTGTAGTACAGTCAATTTCCAACAGAAAAAGAATACCGGGTCGAATCATGCACGCAATCTGCATGCATCTCCGATCTTATTGAGCTCAAAGTCGGACTGTTTCATCTCCACCAAGAGCACGGTCCACACGATGTTTTTCTCAAAACAAACTTGCCGGGCAGGCATGGAAAGTGCCTGGTCTGGGCCTGGATCCCAGCGCGCCCAGCAAAGATCTCTGGCGCCGTTTTCTCGGTCGAAAGCACGGGCCAGAGTCCGCAGCACGGGGCAGGGGTTCCATTGGACCGTTGTCAAATTGGGCCCCGCCGGCTTGCGAGGCTGCCAACGCCATGATTGGCCGGACCTCGAATTGGCTGGGGCGGTTCATCCCAATCCAGCGATTTAGTCTCCCAGGGGAGCGCTTGTGTGCTTCTCCCCTGAGGAGGAGCGGTGGGTGGTGGGCGGCACGCTGCAGGTACTTGGGCAGGGCGAAAGCCGCCTGGCTTCTCCTCACCTCCTCTTTTTTCCCGTCTCACGATCAACTCATCGGCGTCGTCGCGGCTCAGGGGACTGCTTTCGTTCTTTCTGTCACTCTTTCCTCCATCCCGCTCTAGGGAACAACTCTTGGTGTCGACTTCACTCCTTTTAGTCGATTTCCGTCCTATCCTTTGATCGATGCACCCCGTGGCCCGCGCGAGAACCCGAACAGCAGCAGATCCATAGCCCTCGAAGACCAGCCCTCGCGTAGGTTGGCTCCCTCCTTTTCGTCTTGCATCTGCGGTGCTCCCTTCTCGGGCTGCCACGACAGAAGGGATGTCGGAATTCCAAAGGGTCCTTGATGCTAACGAGGGCCGGTTTATAGCTCAGCAGTCCATAACACAGTCACTCGACACCAACAACAAAACAACATTCATTCCACGATAAAACAAACCACACTCATTCTCCACCATGGACTCATTCACGAACCTCATTGCTCGCGGCACTGAGCAGGCGAGCGATAACAGCTCGGTCGTCAATCTCCTGATCGCTCTTCTCGTCCTCGTCTTCTTCGGTCTCCTGGCTTTTGCGCTCCTCGTCCTGCTGCGGAGGATGCGCAGGCAGAAGCAGATGAGGGAAGAGACGCTGCCCCAGTACCACGACGTCAAGCGGACAGGCAACCACCGACGCCTCACCATCCAGACCGGCTCCAACGGCCGGTCAAGCATCATCGTTGTTGGCGGCAAGGGCCAGCCGATGCTTGCGAACCCCCAGTCACCCCCCCACTCGCCCGACAATGTTCCCGAGATCCACATCACCTTCCCCGACGAGCACGACGAGCAAGGCCGGCCGAGGAGCGGCCGCGTCGTCGTCGTCCGGGTCGGCGAGACCTCGGTCGGCCTCGAGCCCCTGAACACCGAGCAGCTCCCCGCCTATGAGAAGGAGAGCAAGACGCAGTTCTACGCCATCGACATGGACAAGATCGGCGGCCTCAAGGAGAAGGAGTTCCGCTGAAGCCGTACCGGTCAAGCACTCGGGAGCGAGTCATTGCGGGCAACGCGATCTTGCTCGGCCGGCCGTGAGCGAGCCGGCAATCCTTACGATTTGATGGGCGCGCGGAGCTGCGACGAACCGTCAGGGAAACGAAACTAGATACCATACACTGCGCCGGCCACTTCATCCTTCTACTTCTACTTCATTCTGCTCTCGGCGTCCCTCCTCGGCATTTCCAGACTTGGTTGGGCGGGATTTGATTTTTGATGGGGTATCTTGGGAATCTTGGGGGAAAAACGGCCCTTCCGCATATATCGCTATGTGCTGCAACATGGGCAGCCTACATTCGACAGAGCATGTTTTGGAGTAGGGTTGTGGCGAGGCGCGTCTGGCTTGATGTAGCCGAGACGTGTTGATGGACAACGTTGGGTGGGCTTGTGGTATATTTGTACGGACATATTCTCGTATTGTATAATTACTATTCAACGCCTGCCGTCGGGTGGGTTCTTTTCACCGACCTCATGTTTCGATGGTGGTGGGGCCGAAGGTGCCGAAGACCGATCGACCTTTCTGGATCCGTCCCGTCATCAAGCATCCTTTTTGCATGCAAGTCATGCAAGGTTTCTTCAGGCGGATGAACAAGGTGGCGGCTTGTTTCCGAGAGCGCCGCTCTGTCGGCGTCCGCAAGTCGCGCCTATTGGGGACCATGCCGCGAGCGGCTGACATTGACGATGTTTGACCTCAGGCCCAAGGTCCAAAAGGGGCGGCTAGAGATGGAGAGCATCCTTGTTGTCGTCCATCTACATGGTAACTACCTTCCAGTCGGAGTCCAGAGATGAATGCAAGAGCTGGCCCGAGTACAGCACAACTTAGATCGAAAGAATAAGGAGGGCAAACTGGAAACTTGCGCCATGTCAACCTCGAGAACGAAACATCATCGCCTCCCCCCCGAGCCAACTTGCACCTTGATGGCCGTCAAGGGTTAGGGTCTAAGCCGGTATCCTGCCCGAGCCGACAAAATGACGGTGGGGATCCGCCTTCGATTGCTGCTGGAGCTGCTGGAGCTGCTGGAGCTCAGAAATTCGAAATTCGGGAAATCCCCATCTCCCACTCTTCCTCTCGTCCAGACTTCAACGAATCGACCCTCGACCTTCTCCAAAATGGCGCATTCTCCCTCCCTTTCTGTAGTCAGTGTTTGAACCTTCACGGGTCCAATGGCAGCTAGACTTTCTCCCTGAGCAACAAACAGCACCAATTTCCCCTTTTCTTCCTTTCCTCCATCTTCTTCGCGTCTCTCGTTCCGTGGTCCATCCCACGATAGCTTCGATATCCCCTCCCTCTCCTCTCTTCCCCTAGGACAGACTTTACTATAACCCGAAGCCACCAAGCCCACCGCAACAATGCCGCCGCCGAAACCCCCCCCAAAGCCGAAACCCCCGCCGTCCGAATACAAGACCATCGCCGCCCAGTTCGCCGCCGCGAAGCGCGCCAAGGCACTCGAAGATGCCGCCAAGCAGCAGCAACAACAAGAAACACCAGCCACCGCCGACACACCCTCGATGCTGGAGCAGATGAGCGCGCGGGAACGACACCGCGCCGCCCTCGAGGCCGCGCGCAGGCAGGCCTACTCGGCCCGCTGGCTCTGGACCGCGGGCTTCTGGGTCTGGCTGCTGTGCGTGCACGCTGCGGGCATCGCCTACTTCACCAGCGGGTTCTTGCTCACGCGCCTGGTGCTGGAGGAGAAGGCTTCGTGTGGGGCGCCGCCGACGGCGGGTGGTGGCGGGGATTTGTTTCTGGGGGCCCCGTGGGAGGGCCAGGGGACGGTTGATGGGGGGTGTTGGCACCCGCGGACGTTTAAGCGGGCGGTGGTGGTGGTGGTGGACGCGCTACGGTATGACTTTACGGTGCCGGTCGGGGACGGGGAGGCGTTTCATGATGCGTTTCCGTTTCTGTGGGAGACGGCCGTGAGGGAGCCGCAGAAGGCGTTTTTGCGGCCGTTCATCGCGGATCCGCCGACCTCGACGCTGCAGAGGCTGAAGGGCCTGACTACGGGGACGCTGCCGACGTTTGTGGACGTCGGGAGCAGCTTCTCGGGGACCGCGATCGAGGAGGACAATCTGCTGATGCAGCTGCGGGATGCGGGGAGGAGGATTGTCCATCTCGGGGACGATACGTGGGAGTCGCTGTTTCCGGGGTACTTTGAGGGGAACCTGAGCAGGGCGTACGACAGCTTCAATGTCTGGGATCTGCACACGGTTGATAACGGGGTGGTGGAGCACATCTTCCCCCTCATGGGCAGGACGGGCGAGTGGGACCTCTTGATCGGGCATTGCCTGGGTGTTGACCACGCCGGCCACCGCTACGGACCCGACCACCCAGAGATGACCAAGAAGCTACGCCAGATGGACGGTTTCATCCGGGACCTAGCCGCGACGATCGATGACGAGACGGTCCTGATTGTGATGGGCGATCATGGGATGGACGGGAAGGGCGATCACGGCGGCGAGAGCGACGATGAGGTGGAGGCTGCTCTGTGGATGTACTCTCCCAAGGGCATCTTTGGCAGGACCAAGCCCGAGTATGTCGAACCCCCGGCTACGGCCAAGGTCCGCCCCGTCAACCAGATCGACCTCGTCCCCACCCTGGCGCTGCTGATGGGGATTCCTATTCCCTTCAACAACCTCGGAAGGCCGATCGAGGAGGCGTTCGCTGGCTCTGACGGCGACTCCTGGGCCAATCTCGCCGCGGTGGAGAGGATCACAGCTGCCGGTATCAAGCGGTACCAAACCTCCTATTTCGCCGCCCGGGGGATTGAGCAGGCTTCCACGCCCGGGTCTCCCGGTGAGCTCTGGGCCAAGGCCGAATCACTTGTTGCCCAAGGCACAAACCAGGATTGGGCGGCAGTCTTTGCGGCTTTCGCTGCTTACCAAGAGGAGACGTTGCAGAGATGCAAGGCTCTGTGGGCGAGGTTCGACCTCAAGAATATGGCCATCGGCATTGCCATTATGGCACTCGGGGTTATCGCCCTCCTCGGTTATGTCTCTAAGGGAGAGGACGACGAGGTCATCGAGGATGAGGAGTTGGACCTCGCTGAAAAACGATTGGAGATCCAGGGCGTGGGAGTTGCTGGGACACCTTCCGACACACTCGACAAGCGGCTGGTTTCCGCTGCCCTCCTCGGCGCCCTGCCCGGCTTCATCGGCGGAGTCATCTCCTCTCTTGTCTCGGGGGCCGGCGATTGGTACCGTGGGTCTGGCATCGCCGCCTTGACGAGCATCGCTGCCGTTCTGGTCTCCATGTACGATGCCCAAGAGACGTTGCTGAAGGTTGTTCCCAGAACTCTTTGGGGCTGGATGGCCGTCATCTTCACCGTCAGCCAGTCCGCCGGCTTTGCCTCAAACTCATTCACCATCTGGGAGGATTCGATCCTCCTGTTTTTTATCGCAACCTTTGGGTTCGTCAGCGTCCTGGCTGCGCTCAGGATTCCTTCCCGCGCGGACCGCTACCTAAGCATCTACCACTCCATCGTCTTTGTCCTGCTCGGCCGCCTCGCTTCCTTCTCCAAGCTCTGCCGGGAGGAGCAGATGCCGTACTGCACCTCGACTTACTATGCCTCGGCGACATCCTCCACCTCGGCCCCGTGGCAGCTGATAATCCCCTTCCTCGTCTCCCTCGTCCTCCCATCCATCATCAAGGCCTATCTCCAGCCCACACGCTCCTACGAGGGACTCGCACCAACCTGGATCGGCTACGTCTTCCGCATCGGCCTCTTCATGTCCGCCCTCTACTGGGTCCTCGATGCCGCCGACAACGGCAACTGGATCCCCGGCCTCCCCGACAAAACCCTCAAAAACATCAGCGTCTACACCGCCCAGATGGTCCTGGCCCTCGCCATCGTCGCCGGCACAACAGCCTTCGTCTGGGCGCCCCCTTGCGTCTCCATCATCACCTCCGCCTCCCCCACCCAGCCAACAAAAGCCCAAGTCGCCATCCTCGGCTACGCCAACGCCCACGGCGCGCGCTACCTCCTCCTCCCCCTCAACCTCTTCGCAGCATGCATCCTCCTCTCCAAGCCCATGGGCGCCGGCGCGCTGGGCCTCATGGCCTGGCAGCTCCTCGCGCTCCTCGAGGTGCTCGACCTCAACAACCTGACCGCCTCCCCGATCGGGCCCGTCATGCTCGCCGTCCTGGGCACCTTCCACTTCTTCAAGACGGGCCACCAGGCCGTGCTGAGCTCCATCCAGTGGGACGCCGCCTTCATCCCGCTCTTTGCCATCCGCTATCCCTACAGCCCCCTCGTGGTCGCCCTCAACACCTTTGCCGGGCCCATCCTCGCCGCCTCGGCCGTGCCGCTGCTCGTGCTGTGGAAGGCGGGGCCGAAGCGGAAGGGCGTGCTGGACGCGGTGAGCCGTGCGCTGGGGGGGTTTGTCGCGTACTTTGCTGTGGAGAGCCTTGCGACCATGGCCTGGGCGGGGCATCTGCGCCGGCATCTGATGTTGTACCGCGTGTTTATGCCGCGGTTCATGACGGCTGCGGTTGTGTTGTTGGTTGTGGATGTGGTGGGGATTGTGGTCGCGCTGGCGGGGGTGAGGTGTAATACGATGTCGATTGGGGAGGTTTTTGGGTGGGCTGAGTGAAGTTGTTTTACTTGGGTCGATCGGCCAGGCAGGCAGGCAGCCTTTTGAGAGAAAAGGGGGTGTGTATGTTTTCGTGTGTAAAGAGTTGCTTCTCCTGGGTAAGGACGGAGGACATAGATAGATGGTCCCCTGGAAACGCCCTGTTGTATATACTAACACATACATAATGTTGGCCTGTTGGCGATGAATACTAAGGTTTGTTGTAAGTTTGTGTCTTAATATCTTCATGCTGAGAGGTGATATACCTCTATCCTGGCATCAACCCCAACCACGCCTGGCATGACGCAAGCCACCTTACACGGCGCTCATTCAAGCAACTCTACAGGGGCAAAGAAATTAGATGTGAATCTTGAAGTCAACGTAAACCTAACTTGAACTTAACTCAAACTCATTTACAACTTAGAACTCAACTTGAACTTATCTTGAACTTAGCTCGAGCTCAACCAAGTCCCAGCTCCATATCAACTGAAAGTCAACTCAAAGTCAACTCGGAATCAGCTCGAAGCCAGCTTGAATAAACCTCTTTACGATGCTTCTATGCATGGGAGGACGCTCACTTCGTATTCGAGACAGAAAACTCAAGTCGATCAATCTCAATCAACAACATCATCGTCACAGCAAAGACACGTGCACAATATATCAAGGCACCATGTGTTCATATTATATGACCTGGTCCTATCTGGCTTGAACTTCACACGCGCGCTGCTTGGTGAAGGCAGACCGTTCTGTGGCCAAGAACCTCGCATCTTGTTGAAGAAGCGAGTCGCAGCCCCTGCACTCCCCGAAAACCGATTCCCCTGCACCCGCACCGAAAAAACAAATGAATCCCGTTTTCATCCCCCGAACGCCGAGTTGAGAATGGCGACCCCCTCTCCCGATTTATGCTGATGCTGTTGAAACAGATTTTCCGGATTTTTCCCTTGTCCCACCAACGCCGAGTTGAGAATGGCGCGCTTGAGGTATCATCTATCGTTACCCGTTTTTATAACCCGCTAGAAGACCCCCAAATATCATAAATGCTGTTGAAAAAAATCCGGAAGCGCATACGTCGATGATGCTTCGTGAGCTGTCGGGGAAATTAGGCCTTGTCAGCGTACTTCTCACGGAAGTACTTGGCAGCCTTGACCATGGACTCGAGAGCACCCTTGACCTCGGGCCACTGGCGGGTCTTCAGGCCGCAGTCGGGGTTGATCCAGAGCTGCTCAGGGCGGACTGTTTTCGGTCAGTACATGATATTCTCCGGCGGGATGGATTCCTGAACTTACGGAACTCGAGCATCTCCGAGATGCGCTGGATGAACTCCTCCTCGCGGGGAACACGAGGGCTGTGGATGTCGTAGACACCAGGGCCAATGTGGCGCGGGTAAGCCTCGTCAATGAAGACCTTGAGGAGCTTGGCATCAGACTTGGAGTTCTCGATAGAGAGAACATCGGCATCCAGAGCGGCAATGGCTAAAGCGAAAAGTCAGCAAACATGGTCATGAAATCTCATTCATAGTTTAACGCACCGTGGAAGAAGTCCTGGAACTCGGAGTAGCAGAAGTGGGAGTGGATCTGAGTGGAGTCCTCAACACCGGCGGTGGCCAGCTTGAAGCTGTCGACGGCCCACTGGAGGTAGGCGTCGCGCTCAGAGCCCTTGCGGAGAGGGAGACCCTCACGAAGGGCGGGCTCATCGACCTGGATGACGAAGATGCCGTTCTTCTCGAGGTCGACGACCTCGTCACGGAGGGCCAGAGCAAGCTGCTGGCACTGGACGGACTGGTGGACATCGTTACGGGGGAACGACCACCGCAGGCAGGTGACGGGGCCAGTAAGCATGCCCTTCATGGGCTTCTTGGAGACCTTGGCAGCGTACTTGGACTCCTTGACGGTCATGGGAGCAGGGCGGGAGATGTCGCCGACGATGATCGGGGGACGGACGCAGCGGGAGCCGTAAGACTGGACCCAGGCGTGGGTAGTGAAGACGTAGCCCTGGAGGCGCTCGCCGAAGTACTGAACCATGTCGTTGCGCTCGGGCTCGCCGTGGACGTAGACATCGAGGTCGAGCTCATCCTGGATCTGGATGGCGTAGTCGATCTCCTTCTCAATGAACTTGTCATAGGCCTCCTCGCTGATCTCACCCTTGGTGAACTTGTTGCGCTGGACACGGATCTCCTGGGTCTGGGGGAACGAGCCAATGGTGGTGGTAGGGAAGAGGGGAAGCTTGAGGTGGGTCTTCTGCTGAGCGTAACGGCTGTCGAAAGCAGTCTTGCGGTTGTGCTGCTCGGGGGTGACCTGAGACTGGCGCTCCTTGACCTTGGGGTCGTTGGTGCGGTGGGACTCGGCGCGAGCCTTGAGGGCGGCAGCGTTGGCATCAAGCTCGGCGCGGACGGACTCGGCATCAGAGACGGCCTTGGCGAGGGTAGCAACCTCCTTGACCTTCTCGCTGGCGAAAGAGAACCACTCGTAGACATCAGCGGGAAGCTTCTTCTCGCTGGCGAGGGTGTGGGGGGTGTGGAGGAGCGAGCTGGAGGTGGCGACGATGACACGCTCAGCGCCGAGAGCCTTGATGGCGGTCTGGAGGAGGCCGAGGGACTTCTGGAAGTCGTTCTTCCAGATGTTGCGGCCGTCAACGACACCAGCAGAGAGGATCTGGTTGGGGCCCAGCTGCTTGATCACGGGCTCAAGCTGCTCGGGGTTGCGGACAAGGTCGACGTGGATACCCTGGACACCGGCGAAGGCGGGCAGGACGTCGAAGTTGTGGACGATGTCACCGAAGTAGGTGGCAACGACGAGCGAGGGAATGGCGCTGCCCTCGGCGGCGAAAGCCTCGTAGGCGGTCTTGAAAGCGCTCTTGACCTCGGGGGCAAGATCGAAGACGAGGACGGGCTCGTCGATCTGGACGGTCTCGGCGCCAGCGGCCTTGAGGGCCTTCAGGAGCTCGACGTAGACAGGCACAAGCTTGTCAAGGAGAGAGATGGGGTTGACCGAGGAGCCACGGTCGGCCTTGCCGAGAGCAAGGAACGAGACGGGGCCGACGAGGACGGGGCGGGTCTGGAAGCCAGCCTCCTTGGCCTCGAGGAACTCGCGGACGGGCTTGGGGTCCTTGGCAAGGGAGAAGGTCTGGTTGTCCTGGAGGGTGGGCTTGACATAGTGGTAGTTCGAGTCGAACCACTTGACCATCTCAAGGGCCGGGACGTCCACACCGCCCTTCTGGTGGCCGCGGCCCATGGCGAAGTACTCATCGAGAGTGGACAGCTTCTGCGAGGTGTAACGCTCGGGGACGGCCTGGAGACGAGAGCAGAATGGTTAGCACGTGTGGAGCCTGGGAGGCATTGCACTGTCTGAGCCCGACTCACGTTGAAGAACTGGATGTGGTCGAGGACATGGTCGTAGTGGGCAAAGTCGTTGGAGGGGATGATGTCGACACCGGCATCCTTCTGGATCTTCCAGTGGGCGAGACGGAGCCTCTTGGCCTCGGCGAGGAGAGCCTCCTGGTCGAGCTTGCCAGCCCAGTAGGCCTCGTTGGCCTTCTTGAGGTCCCGAAGGACACCCATGCGGCTGGGAAAACGCAGTCAGCACGCGGTCCGAAGACGACCGGACAGTCAATGGCACTCACGGGAAACCCAGAACCGAAGACTGAACCATCTTGAGGCGGTGGAGGGGCAAACGGGGTATCAAGGGTGTGACGCGGGGTAGCAGTGTGAACAAAGAACCTCTTCCTGGGCCTGCCGCTGGCTCAAGAAAAATACGACGAGGTTTTGTGAGAGGTGAGGGGATGAAGAAAAAGGGAGAGCAGAGAAGGAGGGGGGAATAAAACGAGGCAAGGAGGGGGAGGGGAAGAAATTTAGACCTCGCCCGTCAGAAGCAAAGAGGCAGGGAGCAAGCTTGGTGGGTGGGCCGGAATCGGTGGGGGTTCCCCACCGCAACTTTCGGAGCCCGACCGCCTTTGGACGACGAGCAGAGAGGAGCAGTTGTCTCGATGGTTCCAAACGAGAAAGAGGGTCGGTGGGGCGGCAACGCAAAATTTCAATTCCCAATGGCCCTTCTAGTTCTGCCTTCTGCAGAGCTGCCCAGTTGAAAAGCTTCTCTGCTAGTGGCTGCTTGTCGCTCCTTTTGCCGCGGTTCGCGAGATGTTTTGACCTGCTCCCGCCTGGTCTGCCCAGCTCGTGCAAACACCCTCTGGACCGACTTGACCGATCTTGACCGCGGACGCTATCACAGCTGCAGATGGTGTGACCGAGACCCGAGTCGACCGGGTTTTTCTCGCAAGCCACTCAAAGGAGGGCAGCTCCGTGAACCGGGCTCCATCAAATTGTCCATGCAGGGCGACCCCTCCATCTGCAGCACGGCCGACAACGCTGCTGCAGGCCGTAACGTTAGGCCGTTTCTTGGGTCAGAAAAATTGTCGGAAAAGGGGTCCTGTTTTCAGAACATGTCTCCGAGCTTGAACTGACAGCGTCTCAAAGACGTCGAGTTTGGATTTATTTCCTTTATTGAACGCCCGCCCGGATACTCTTGTTTTCTTCTTGAACTCTTCAGCTGGCCAGCTCGTAAAGTCTCCGACTTTGAGCCTGGGTACGAAGAATGACATCGGCGGGGAACCTTCCCCCTTGACCGCCACCCCGCTGTCTTGGTGGGCTGGTGGGATGGCGGGATGGCCGAATCTGGAATGGCGAGATCTGGCGTGCCTGAGGTTCGAAGTCGTTTTTGTTTCAGCCTCAGGCACAAGTCAGCTGGCTTTGTTGCCTGAGGCCGCAAATTATCTTGACCCTGAAACGGTCTGGATAGTTGCATACCTGCCATGGCGCCAAGGCCATGCATCTACCAAGCATGAACCTGATTCGTGGCAATGATGCACTGTGGTCCAGGCAGATCGCTCCAACCCAACCAAGCATTGGAAGGGCAGCGAGTCGCCAACCAACTGGCTGCTCTCCAGCCTCGCACAGGCGTCGTCATCTAGCATTGTCGTTTCCGGAGCTGGGGACTACGCTCCTTGAATTTTTCGATCAACCTAATCAACTTTCTGCTCACTTTCCCTCGATTTACGCCGCAAATCCCTCAGAGTCGCGACGCATCGGTCGGCATTTCGCTTGCGCCGTCTGCCCCCCGCCCCCTTTCCGGTGACCGTCTGTCTCGACCACGTCTCCGACCGAGCTACCTCAGCACCGCCAGCATCATGTATTCCAACCCGAACTCGTTCCTCGGGGGCAATGCCATGCGCCCCGGCGCTCCCCAATATGGCAGCTCGTTCGGCGCAGGCGCTGGCCAACCCCAGCAGCAGCAGCCGCAGCAGTCCCAGCCGAGTCCGTTCGCCCCGCAGCCGACCGGGTTTGGCCAAGCACCGCTCCAGCAGCAGTACACCGGCTACCCGGGGCTGCAGCCGCCGCAAGGCCCGGGACAGCTGCAGCAGCAGTTTACCGGCTTCGGCCAGACTCCGCAGCAGAGCGCCATGCCGCCAATGCCGGCGATTCCTCAGCAGTACCAGCAACAGTTCCAACAGCAGCAGCAGCAGCAGCAGCAACAGCCGAGTCCCTTCGCCGCCGCGCCAACCCAGCCTGCCTCTCAGACACTGCTACCTCCCCCCCCTCCGGTGAAGCCGCAGGCTACCGGCTTCAGCGAGATGGCGGCGTCGTTCCATGCCGCAGGTGGCGCAAAGCCCAAGCCCAAGCCCAGCGCGGCCCCGCGGCAAACGAACAAGGTCCCCAATATCCGCCTTTCCTTTATCACGGCTCCGGACCAGGCCAAGTTTGAGACTCTGTTCAAATCTGCCGTGGGCGATGGACAGACGACCATGTCAGGAGAAAAGGCGCGGGACCTGCTGCTGCGCTCAAGGCTGGACGGGGACTCGCTGTCTCATATCTGGTGAGTGATTCTTCGGCGAAGTTGGATCTCTGCTCTGGGATGTGTGCTGGTGCTGACTTGGCCCCTAGGACGCTGGCCGACACCACCCGATCTGGGCAGCTGCACTTTCCGGAATTCGCCCTTGCAATGTATCTCTGCAACTTGAAGCTTACTGGAAAATCTCTCCCGCCGGCCTTGCCCGAGAACGTCAAGAACGAGGTTTCTAGCATGGTGGATATCATCAACTTCAGCATCGCCGAGGAGTCAACGCCCACTTCCGCCACTGCAACCAACGCGCCTGATTTTGGAGCCCGGCATAGCACCGCCACCCCCCCGGTCATTCAACACCCACAACCCCAGCCGTCGAACTCGCAACTCCTCCACACGCAGATGACGGGGTTTCCTACCCAGCAGACCGGGTTCTTGGGTCAGGGCCTTTCGGCACAGCAGACGGGAATGCCCCAGGCTACCGGCTACACCGGTCCACGGCCCCCCATGCCGCCCATGCCCACAGGTTTTGGCTCTGGCCTGTCGCCGAATGCCGGTCCTGGTGGCATGATTGCACCGTTGAACGCCCAGCCCACTGGCCGTCCTGGTCAGTGGGGTCTTGTAAACACGCCTGCTACGGGTCTTCCAAACATTGATGCCCTGCAGGCGCGCATGATGCCTCAGCAGGGCCGCGAGCAGCAAGACTACACGACTGCCGGACTTCAGGGAAATGCCGTAATTCCCTGGGCTATCACCAAGGATGAGAAGACCCGCTATGATGCCCTTTTCCGCGCGTGGGATGGCCTGAATAAGGGGTACATCGCAGGCGACCAAGCTATCGAGATCTTCGGCCAGAGCGGTCTGGAGAAGCCCGACCTCGAGCGCGCCTGGACGCTCGCCGATTCAGGCAATAAGGGGCGCCTTGATCTCGACGAATTTGCCGTGGCCATGCACTTGATTTACCGCAAGCTCAATGGTTACCCCATTCCTAATCAGCTGCCCGCTGAGTTGGTCCCTCCGTCTACCAGGAATTTTAGCCAGTCCCTGGGCACCATCAAGAACATGCTTCACCAGGAATCGGATCACCGCAAGAATTCCGGCGCGGCCTTGTTGCCGCAGAAGACTGGTGTTAGCTACTTGAAGAGCCACTCGTTCAAGGGGGCTGGCGCTGGATTTGGTAACCGCAAGGATGCCACCGTCTTCAAGAACAACGACGAGGAGGTGGGCTACAGGTCTAGCGCGCGACGCAGAGTCGGCAATGCGTCGCCTCGCCCCGAGTCTCCGGCTTCTGTCGGCTCCAACGATGACTTAACCCCGGAGCAACTGAAAAAGAAGATCAAGGAGAGGCAGGTGCTGCTTGATGCCATGGACTTTGCCGACGAAAAGAACATCGAGGAGGACGACCTCCTTGATAGGCGTGATCGCCGCGAAGCCGACGAGCTCTATCGCCGCATCAGGAGGATCCAGGAGGACATTGATAACCACCCGGATGCGACGCTGAGCGGCGGAGACTCGGAAGCCGAGAGGAGGTCCCTCAAGCGTCAGCTGCAGAACTTGACCGACAAGATTCCTGAGCTAGCCTCCCAAGTCAGAAAGACCGAAAAGGCAATCGCAGACGCGAGGCTCGAGCTGTTCCGCCTCAAGGACGCCAAGGCTCACCCAGGCAGCGCAGCTGCCATCATCGGGACGGGTCCTGGCGGTGCCATCACCGAATCTGACAGGCTCAAGGCGCGAGCCAAGGCGATGATGCAGCAGCGGACTGCCGCCCTGACCGGCAAGAAGGTTGACGTAAGCAGCGACCTCGACGCAGAGAAGCGGCTCGAGGAAGAAAACATCAAGGCGAGGTCCGAGAAGGAGAGCAATGAGCGGATGGTCCGGGACGTCGAGGATAGCGTCCGCGATTTTGCCAGGGGCATCGAGGACAATCTCAAGGAGGGTGGCCAGGATTCTACTACAGAGCACGAGAGGCGCCGGTGGGAGGATGCCCTTGGCGTCGAGGACGAGATTCGAGATTTCATCTTCGATCTTCAGCGGTCGAGCCGCGCCGCCCGTGTCAGATCCCAGGACCGGCAGGGAGGGCGCCAGGCTGCCCAAGAGCCCGTTAGAGCCGAGGCGTCCCCGGTCACTCGCGTGGAGAGCCCCGCTGCGGCGTCGCGCACTTCCACCCCGACAGCCACAGGTGGCTCGTACTCGGCCTACAAGACCCCTGAAGAGAGAGCCGCTTTTATCAAGCAACAGGCTGAGCAGCGCATGGCTGAGCGACTTGCTGCCCTAGGTATCAAGGCCCCCATGAAGCCTGGAGAGACGGCAGCTCAGCGGACGGAGCGGGAGCGGGCTGAGCGGGCCGCCAAGCTGCGCCAGGCCGAGGAGGAAGATGCTCGTCGGGAAGCCGAGCGGCAGGCAAGGCTCGCCGATGACCATGCGGTCCCGTCACTCCCAGCTTCCCAAGCCTCCAAGCCCGAGGCTAAGAAGCCGCCTCCGCCTCCCAGCCGGAAAGCGGCCAAGGCGGAGGACAAGCGGGGTGATGAAGAGCTCGCCGCTAAGAGGGCTGAGGAAGAGCGCCTAGAACGGGAACGCGAGGAACAAGCCCGCACTGCGCGGGAGCTTGAGTGAGTCAAAGACATCCTCCGTGGTTAGATACCCGCTGACAGAATGTACTAGGGAACGTGCTAGAGCTCAGGAAGATGACCTTGCCAAGGAGCGTGAGGCAGCGGATGCGCGCCTGAAAGCCCTCGAGGAGCAAGTTCGGCAGGGGAAGCTGCGGAAGGAGGAGGAGAAGCGCAAGAAGAAGGCAGCACTGGCCGAGTCAAAGGAGAAGGAGGCTCAGCTGTCTCAACGGCGGGCCGAAATCGAAGCAGCGCGGAAGCGCGAGGAAGAACTCCGCAAGCAACTCGAGGCCATGGACGACGACAGCTCGTCGGACGATGAGGGCCCGGAGCAGATCACCCCTCAAGCATCGACTCCGAGGATGGGCGACAGCCAGATCGTCAGCCACGAACCTGAACGGCGGTCTACCCCACCACCGGCGCCCGTGGTCTCGCCGCCGCAGATTGTGACAACCAGCCCTGCGGCCGAGAGGGAGAGCCGCAACCCCTACTTCAGGATGATGTCACAAGACGCCGCGCCTGCTCCGCCGGCTCCCGCGCCTCCGGTAGCTCCACCACCGCCGCCGCAGGCAGACGTCTCCACGAACCCCTTCCATCGCATGACTCAGGCGCCCGCGCCGGCGGCTCCGTCAATCCCCGTAACGAGACGACGCGTGGATGACGATGGCTGGGGCTCGGACAAGGAAGAGGAGGACGAGGATTCGGACGACGACAGGCCGGGTGGCAAGAGCGCTGCTCACCTGGCGTCCATCCTGTTCGGCACGATGGCCCCGCCGCGGCCGCTGTCTGCTGCAGGCGACAAGTCTGCGGCCTCACCACCGCCCGTGAGCTCTCCCATTTCGCCGCCTCCGCCGCCGGAGTCCACCGCCGTCGGGGCTCCCCCGGCGCCGCCCCCGCCACCTCCCCCCATGCCGGGTGCTTTCCCGACCGGCACGCCGCCGCCTCCACCGCCTCTGCCGCCTACCGGCGCGCCGTCCGCTCCTCCCCCACCGCCGCCACTCCCCGGTATGGCCCCGCCGCCGCCTCCCCCCCCTCCGCCAGCAGGTGGCGCGCCCGCTCCCCCGGCGGGCGGGCGCCCATCAGGATTCCTAGGCGAAATCCAAGCGGGCAGGGCTCTCAAGAAGACGGCTACGCGAGACAAGAGCGGGGCAGCTGTGGCCGGCCGCGTGCTGGGTTAATTTATCGATTCATGCGTGGTCGCGAACCCTTGCTGTGCACCGGCAGTCGGGCGGCGGCGGCGGGCGACCGGGGTGGTTTCTCGGGGCTATTACTACGACGGTAGTATACGAGGGATGTACGCCGTATAGCCGGGAAGCTGGGAAGGTTGGTTTTAAGAGTCGGGTGGTATTTTGTTTCTCTCTGGGGGGGGTAGCACTCGGTTGTGTGTGGCCCTGCTTGCTACCGACCGACCGGTGACGGGGACCTGCCGCTTTTCTTCCCCTTCCCGACCCGACTCCTTGCTTCGGTTGGGAGATAAAGTCAACCATAGTTTAGCATAGCCAAGTTTGAATCCTTATCATCATCAACGCCCCCCCCTTTTTTTTCTACTTGTGCGGGTATGCACGCACACAGGTACCCGACGACTGCTATCGGAACTTCTGGCGTCTCGAGACACCAACCGTCAGGAAGTGACCTCGGCCTGCACAGGACTGTCCTGTACATAGTAGAGAAAGTGGTATGCGTGGCCCCATCATCTACGGGCCCAGCCACGCGCATGGCCGGCCGCCGGCGGGGGCAGATCCGGCAGGCAGGGAGGGACCTCCCTTGGGTTGGGAGAACCCACCGATCCCGATCTCGGGTGATCTACGACATATCAAGGGACGGCGTACAGCAGTGTGAGGCCGGCACACGAAAACGGGCGGGCACATGCCGTTGCTCAATTTACCCACTGATGGCATGTATGGATGGATGTACAAGTATATCCCTTTGATCTCTGCGCCTCCCTCGGTTCGGTCCCGAGGGCGTAGAGTTTGAAGGGAGGAGAGAGACATGATGTGCTACTGTGGTACCTTGATGGCTCTGGGAGTGGTTACGTGCGGAATCTGGGCGGGTAGGGCGCGCGCGCGTGTGTGTGTGCTTACGGCCCGGCTCTAAAGGTCAGGATGTTTAGTGTTGTCTTGAAGTGTCTGTCCTGGTGGCTTTGGGAGGGACGCAGGGCTTGCAGGAGGGCGATGCATGCACTTTGGATTCAGGGACGTGTTTGTCGTCGGGGGGTTTTTGAGGTGGTCTGATGCTCATTCTACTTTCCGCAGCTTGTTCGTATATGTACAGAGTGCATGGTGGTTGTCTGCACTCCCACGCCGTACATATCAGGATATATCTGCATGTCTGGCACGGTGGAGGTGAGGTTAAATGTGGATGTTGGTAGGTAGGTGTGGAGGAGGGTTGTCTTCTGAGTGGCGATCAATCCTGGGGGGGGCTGGGGCTGTCGATCCCGAGGGCGCCTCCACACCATGCACGGCACTGCATCCGGCTCTGAAACGCACCGGCGCCAAGCTAGGGAAGGCCAAGCGGAAACGGTCCGTTGGGCAGGGCCGAGAACTCTGGGCTCGAGGCGGTCGAGGTATCGTGCCACAAGAGTAGTCACAGACGATCAGGTGCCATGTCTTTTCATCAGGTACAGCACAAGGGATGGGGCAACGGCGTGTCTGTGTGCTTGCAGGGACCGTGTCCGCTCGGGGAATTCTGGCTGGATGATCAGGGCACCTCGAGACCCAAGCACTCCTCATCAGACTTGTACGCGAGCTTCCAGAGTCTCATCGGAGGATCAAGGAGCCTTCTGCCTTTGTTGCCGAGTGAGCGCTCAAGGACGGTTCCTGGTCTGCGCCTATAAATGGGAATTCCTTATAGGGACAGGGATGCCGCGCCTCCGCCTTGCCGAACCTCGGGCGAGTCACATTTCGGCGCCGGCGCGTTGAGAATGTGCGGTGAAAGGGCATCAAAGAAAAGTTAAAATTCCTGATCAATTTTTTTTTTCAGACCCTGTTCCGGCTTGTCGGGGAGTTTGCTGCTTGCTGTGGACCAGACTTCCTGGGCGAGACTTCTGGAAACAAGGAGCCTTCTCCCTCCCCCCGGCTGCGCAGGGTCCCGGACTTTGTTGCAGGTCCTGCACACTCCCTCCCGGCAGACACAGCCGACGGTCGGCCGCCCGCTGTGGGCCGGGCGCATCGGGATGAAGAGGACGGTCGGCTGCCATCTTGGGCTGGCGGTCGATGTCTGCCAACCCTCGAGCCAACTGCTGATAGCTCTCGAGCTTGCTGTCACCTGTGGAGCCGGGGGATGTTGGAAGCGGGTCGCCCAGGCCGCCATCCTGCTGGCGATGGGCGGGCTGTGATGTCACCTGCTGATCTTTTTCCAAGCCAACTCCTCCCTTGGCCGCCGATATCAAGGCCCAGGAACGTGCCGAGTTGGCCAGACTGGAGCAAGGCGTTGGCCCGCGACGGTTGAGCGGGCTCGAGACGGGGTCTGAACAATGGGTCTTTTGGCATCCGATCTCAGATATATCTGAGGCTTAGCCGGCGTGGATGCCGCCATGCCGCCATGCCGCGATCCCGCATGAAAGTGTGTGCGTTCACAAGCTGCACAAGCTCAAAGAAAGCGGGGTTTGAGGCGGCGGCACAGCTTTCGGTGGGGACAGGGCCTGCAAGAGCCTGCTGAGGCGCTGGCTGGCTTGGGCTTGAGCACCTGGGGCCGAGTCTCGAACTGGGAGAAGCTCAAGAAACCCCGCGACTTTCGATCCACTTTACGGCTTCTGATTGGCCGCTTTCCGTCGACAGCGCGTCCGAGACGCGAAGCGTCGCGTCCAGTGGATCCCTTGATAAACAAATGCGTGCCAGTGCTGCATCCTGGTTGGGCCGCAAGCCTCGTCCAAGCTTGGGCCGCCGTGTCACATCGATTGCGCTGTGGCCAACCAAAGCCTGGCCGTCCAATCTCTCCCGAAACGTGCGACGGTCCCCCACCCGCTTCTGGTCGTCTGGCCCTCCGACAGCACCCAACTTGCAGCACTTGCGGCAAGCACTTTGCGCGTGCATTGTGTTTTGGGTTGAGCGAGACGAGCAAGACAGACGAGACGACTTGCGCGCAGCTGCGTTCGGTCTGGGTGAGCTCTGCCCAGTGCTGCCGTCCAGATCATCTGGCGAGACGAGCGCGGCCAATGCTGCGGCCCATGCTCTCTCTGCCAGCACTCGCACACTAAAAAGAACTGCTAAGGTGCCTTGCCGGGACCACACAGCCTGCCATCTTGCAACCTGGAATTCCTGAATCTCGCCGATTCGACGCAGGACTCTGGGCCGCGCGCAGACAGCAGCAGTCTATCCGTCGTCGTCGTCGTCTGCTGCGGGTTCGCTAGGACGCCTAGACTCACTGGTTCGGTCGACGGCAGCATCTCTTTGGCGCCATCGCCGAGAAGGTCGATTTCGATTCTGCCGAGCCCCGACAAAACTCCACTCCAGGGCAGTAGTGGGCAGTATCTGCCGCATCCCTGCACCCGGCGCTCCCCATCCCTGCCGGCGGTCAGCCCGTGTTGGATCCTCTCCAATCCGCTCTCCAGGCTCCCGGCCCCACTGGCCGACCGTCTTGGAACAGCGTGTGAGCTGGTGTGAGCTGGCAGTGGGTTTAATCATCTTTTGCTGCACGCCCAGCCCACGCCCGCCCGCCCGCACAAGCTTGCATCTCTCACACTCCCTCCCACCTTGCCGGCCTCCCACGTCAGCTCGACCCTTTCCGCCATTTTCCCCCTTCCTTTCCCAATTTTGGACCGACCTTCAGCCATCGCTCTGGGATCCCCGGGAATCGATAATTTGCTGTATCGCTCGCATCCAAGCAACGTTATTCCCAATTGCAGCGCCGCCCCCGTCGACTGCGTCTGCCATCATCCGACCCGAGCGCACCCACGTCGCGCAACGACTTATGTACAGCCCTTGCTTCACCGCTTCCCCCACAGCGCTCGGTAATTAACCTTGCGCCCCCCCGGTGGAGGTCAGAAACAGCCTTAACGGCCTTCAGCCCTCTGACCCACGCCAATCTTGGACGAAGCAACCATACCGAGTACCTCGACGACGACTTCAACAAGCATCCTCGCGCCCTGTTGTGTGTGCAGACCGCCGTCGGCCGCAGACCTGGGATCCTCTCGGCGGCTAACGGATAGCACCAAGACACTCACCCCCTCACCAACCCAACGCGCCTCTGCGCGTCCAGAGCTCGGCCTACCATGGCCAGGCTACCACATCCTCCGGCCGACGAGCCTTTTCCCATCTTCCACGACGACTTCTTCAGCCAGGCGGCCCCGATGATCAGTCACGCACCCATGCCCTCGGCGGCGCCAAAGCCCGCGCGACAACCCCTCCAGAGCGCGAACACCAATGTAATCCTCAACCCACCAGCAGCCGCCGCCGCGAGGCAATCCCCCTACAAGTCCAACGCGCCCCCATCGAATGCACCACTCACCCCGCTCCACGCGGCGCAGGGCAGCAGGCTCAACATAGTCCAGATGATGCCGCCAGGCAACGCGCCTCTGTCGACGGACTCGCTCGAGAAGAAGCAGCCCGTCATGTCCCGGTTCAAGACCGCCGCGAATAAGCCCCAACCCGATTTCAGCGTGCAGTTCATGGGCCAGGAAAACGCTCACCCGCCGCTCTTCCCGGCACCCGCTCAGTCGCAGTTCAGCCTAGATTTGGAGAACTACTACCAGAAGCCTTCCGGCAAGCGCGTTTTGATGGAGGCCGCGCCCATTAAAGAACTGAGGCCAGCAAAGAAGCAGAGGACAGACGACTCTCTCCCCCCACACGACTCCTTCGCGCCAATCATCGATGACGGCACAAAACCGAACCACAGCTACGCCACCCTCATTGCCATGTCGATTGTCCGGTCGCCCCTACGAAAGTTGACGCTCTCCCAAATCTACAAGTGGATTTCAGACACCTTTTCGTACTACCGAGGGGACAACACCGGGTGGCAGAACAGCATCCGACATAACCTCAGTCTGAACAAGAGTTTCGTCAAGCAGGAGCGCCCGAAGGATGATCCGGGCAAGGGCAGCTACTGGTCGATCGAGCCGGGCATGGAGCACACGGTGCTCAAAGAGAAGCCGTCGAGGAAGTCTACCGCGCCGACGGGCGAAAACATGCCGGTGATGTCAACGCGGCTCGAGCCGTCTCAGCCTCAACCTCAGCTCCAACCACCTCGCATGCTCGACCCGATGTTGCCTCCTCAGCTGGCCGTGCCCCAGAGTATTCTTCCTGCGCTACCCCCCGCATCCTCCCAGCACCTTGCTCCTGCACCGCCCCTCCCCGAGATCTCGTCCGATGCCACCATTCCCGCCTCCGACGCGGCCACCATTGATGAGGCGATCGACAGAGCCGCAGAGAAGGATCTGCTCCTCGAGCCCGAGCTGTACTCGCCTCTTCCGGCCGCGATGCACTCTTCGCCGCCTGTTCCTCGACGCATGGAGGCGCGCCACAACGACACCCCGCCCTCGCACCAGCGGATGCAGCAATCTTCGGCCACCAAGTCCCGCCACAGGAGGAGATTTATGTCGATGGACGATAGTGGCTACATCTCATCTCTGGAATCCTCGGCTATGCGCCCGCATCAGAACCCCAAGCTCCTCACCTCCGAAGCCGATCGGCCACGGATCAAGAGGGGACGTGCCGAGGAAGAGATTGCTCGGCTTCGCGCTTCCTCGTATGACAGCCCGTCAAAAGGCCGTTCTTACGGCTATCCTCCGGCTTCATCATCCCCGATCCGGCAAACCTCGGGCAACGGAGCCGGTCAGATGCTTCCGCCTTTGACTCCCGCTATGAAACTGAAGGCCCCGCTGAAACCACCACCGTCGGTCTCGCCCAGCACGAACCTGCGTCTGCACCGGGAGAATATCCAGTCCATGGTCGATTCCCCGTTCCGTCGCGTTTCTGCATTGCTGCCCGAGGGCGACGTCCCTGCACTGCAAACGCCCGCCCTGCACGGGGAGCACCTGTGGTGCTATTTCGACCAACCGGGCCCCAACACCGCAAGCTTTGACATCTACGAGGATGCGGCCGACTTTCAATCCATCTTCGCATTGACTCCCACGGCGGTTCCCATGGGCTCTCCCGCGAAGCGGTCCGTGAGGAAGCAGCGTTTCGAGCGGTCCCTGTCTACTAGCGCAGTGAACCTTCTCCCAAGCTCGGTCTACAGCACGTCGAAAGCCTCCTCGTTCCTCAAGGTGCCGGGCCCGGCCACCAACCTGGTGCTGGACACACCCAGCAAGGTCTTCGACGGACTGCCGTCCTCGCCGAGCAAGCTCTTCCTGGATCTCCAATCACCAAGCAAGATGCCACTGATCAACGACGAGAACCTTGACGTCTTCCACGGGATGCCTCTCGGCGGCCTCGACACCACCGACTTCCTCGACGAGAACGACTTCTCTGGGTTCGACATGCTTGCCGGGTTTGAGAAGATTGGCTCGAGCAACGCCCAGACGTCGCGGGGCACCACCAAGGCGCCTCTCAGTCGTTCCTACACGACTACTTTCTAAGCCGCCCCGCCACACCACCACACACACACATACCACGGCACGCTGCCTTCCGGTTATCCTTCTCACCTGCATTTGGTCTTTTTCCCGTCGCATTGCGCTCGCTGGGGCTCACGACTGTTACGATTACGAACGAGCGACTACGTCACCACCATCACCCTGCTGCATCTGTTCTGGCGTTGGGGTTTCGCGCTACAACAAACCACCTTATAGTGCCCTAATCCTTCTTGCCGCTTCACCCTCTCACTCTCCTCCTTGATCGAGGAGATTCGCTATACTCTTGTCACGATAATGACGATATGTTGCTCACACACAAACACACACACACTGGGATCCGGGATTATTATAAAGAACACAGCCACGAGGCTGGGTTGGGGGCAACGGGCGCATAGCATTCCTGGGGGGTTTCTGGGATATGGGAGGTCTGAATTGGATTGTCGGGTTTTCTGTCTTGTGAACAAGAGCAAAGGAAGGGTGGATGGAGCGTGTTTTTTGCTTGTTTTGCTTTGCTTTGCTTTTTTTTTCTCCGGTCTTTGCTTTGGAGGGGATGGAGGGAGGGTATTTGGGATGGGGTCGCCGCTTTTCGGTGTTTTCCTGTTTTCTCAGCGGGATGGATACTGACTGGGTTTTTGTCTGTTGGACTATACGGTTATTGGGCCTGGTTTGGCTTGAACGGATTGGGTGTCTTGCAGGATAAAGGGGGTCGACCACCCTGGAGCGGTCTGTCTGGCTGGATGGGAAGGGCTTGTGGGATTTTGTGTGGGCTACAGCGGGATTTAGTGGTTTTGCTTGCTTTGCTTGCGGTCAATTGACTTGTTATCGTTGCATATGCGCTGGCCTCCGGTCTTCTGAGTGTACTTGATTGCAGGTTAAGTGTTTGACATGTCTGACTTTAAGCACGATGTCGGAGTCTCCGTTTTGACGTCGGCATCCTCGAAGGGTCCTCTCCTGTGTTCCAACTCAACAAACATACACACACCAGTCGTCACTTAGTCCTGTCCGTTCAGACCAACCGCCAGCCGCTCTCGTGCGAGTACATCTGTCTATATTGTGTCGTTTTCATTACGGGTATCTCGACTGATCCTCAAAAAGCCCTGGTATATCCCATCATCTCCATCATAGCGAAGTCAATTCCTCATGGCCGCGAACCGAACCAAATAATCCTGCCCCGTCTATCCCATACTCCGTTGTTGCTGAACAACCCAAACGCCATTGCCATGCCCAAACCTCCCCATCGCTTCCATCCAACCGCCATCCCAGCCTCAACAGCCCATCGCTCTAAACCCCATCGTCGAGGACCCACCCCTAGTAAATCCCCATCCGCGTAGCCCACCCCCCCGTCGCGGCAGCAGCCGTAACGGCATCCTTTTGCTGGCCCCCGCCCCCACCGCCTCCGCCGCCGCTGCTACTGCTGTTGCTGTTGCTGCCAATGTTGATCTGGTAGGGGAAGGGGTTGGACTCGGTCGTCGTGATGGGCGGGATGTGGTCTTTGTGAGCGTTGGCGAGGGTGACGGCCTTCATGATGGTGTTGTGCAGGGTTGTTTCGGAGGCGCGGCGGACTTTGGCGCGTTCTAGGGCACGCGGTTGTGTTAACGGAGTGGTAAAAAGGGGCAGGGGGGTGATTTGGTGTTTTGGGAGGGGATAGGGTTGAGCAGGGGTTGTGTGGGGGGTTGAGGGACATACCGCCTTCTGTGCGCGGATCGGCGACGGTGACCTTGACGGTCCAGCTCTCCCAGCAGATCTCGTCGTCGCCGCGCATGGCGTACCATGTCTTGCGGCGGCGCTTCTCGAGGAATTGGATCGTGATCTGGCCGCGACCGCCGCCGCCGCCCGAGTTGGGAGGTGTTCCACCGGTACCGGCGAGGCCGAGGCCGAGACCGTGTCCCAGGCCGCCGCGGTCCGAGGATGGGTTGTGGGGTTGGTGGCGCTCGGATTCGAGCTGGCGCACGAGGGCGGCGACGCGCTGGTCGATGAGGGTCTCGATCTCGGCCTCGGGGATGTGGGCGAGTTCAAGTCCGAGGACATCGCGGGTTTGCGGGACGATGGACGGGAAGTAGCGGAGGAAGAAGATGGTGTGGAGGATGCCTGGGCAGAGAAAAAACAGGACTCGGTCAGTTTCGGGGGTGTTCTTGCGCGTGGTCATGAGATTGGCTTGGTGTCGAGGGGCAGCGGACAACAAAGCCGGACTGCCTTCGGGGCTGAGACGCACCACGGACGATGTCGCGCACCGAATTCGGGTCGGCAAAGGCCTCGAGTATGAACTCCGGGGCGCCGCGCTGGTCCATGGTGATGCGATTCGGTCGGTTCGGTGGCGTGGGCTGTGTGGTGCAAAAGAATGGTGCGGATAGGGGCTTAGGTGTTGGGTCTGGAGATTGAGACTGGGTGGAGGGGCAGCGCCGCTGCAGCATGCAATTGAGGGGCAGCAGAAACGGAGCGAAATGAACTGTGACGTTGGCTTGGTGGAGTTTCAGCGAACCCCAGATTCCGCTGCAGCGTGCTCCGGTGCTGGGCAGTGGGGTGGGTCCCGCACTGACCCACTCACAACACACGCTTGGGCTCGGCCTCAGACACCATTGACGTCCACTTCTGAGAACGCGAGTAAGTCGGGCTCTAGAACACAGACAATCCGTTTTGACGTTCATAGACGTATAGGTATATATTCTAGTTTCTGCCCATGTGTCTGAGCACCCGCGGTAAGAAAGGCTCTCTCCCGCATCTACCCCGACTACATCTTTTCCGACCTCGCAATGGGAACCCAGGCGTGCAAAGTTGGACGGTGTAAGTGCATCGATTGTAGAGTCGCAGACTGTTCTCTCGGGGCATTTGTTTGCCTTGTGTGTTTGTCTCGCTCCTTTTCTTTTTGTCTTTTCTTGCATCTTTAACTTCAGCACCCGACATGAAGGCAAACAACTCCCAGCCCGACCTCGCGTCTCCTGCTGGTTCTGGTTCCCCTGACCGAGCCACCACTTCCCTTCCCAACCTCTCCGACGAGATCCCAAGGTGCCATGCCGCGCCTGGAGATGTCGGGATGACACAGATTCTTGATAGAATCGACCAACTGGAGGCTGGACTACAGGCCATCAAGGGCGAACTGATCGAGATGCATGCTGTGCTCGATGGTATCATCGAAGGTATGGTGACTTTTGAAAGACTACCTACCTAGAGTATCCCCTTCTGCGATGCTAACTCCAGTCCGTAGATAATGAAGCCGACAGAAGTTCCAAGGGGCTCGGAGCCACAGACTTGCAGTGCAGGGTGCAGAGCTCCTGGCGAAGTGCAAGCGGATCAAGGCATGTTGTGCTATTACTAGTCTAAAATATCCGAGCATGAATCTGTGACAAGACCTCTTCTTTTCTCTTGCTTCAGAAGTGCTGTTACATCAAACGCGATGGGACGTTATGGATGGAGCAACAGAGTGTGACACCAAAGAGATTCATCTTATGTCGTCCAGCGCAACGGTTTGCTGTGTCTCAAGAGTCAAAAGGTACAGCCGCGAGGCTAGTCAACGCCGTCCCCAGAATCTACATCTCGTTACGACAACACACTCGATTCTCGCACCAAGGCTGAGAAGAGCGGGGAGAGTATGACGGGCCCTGGTTGACCAGGACGAGAGCTGGCTAGTGGTCGGCATTCAGGTGCGCGTTCGTGTTGAGGGTCAGGGCTCAGGACTTTGCACATCGTCGAGGTTACCGATCTGCCTGCGAAGAGGTAGCCGAGCGGGAGACACGTAACAGCAGAGGCAAGTCAGCAAGCCATGCTTCGCAGCGCAGACGACATTTTACCATTGCCCGTGTTGCATTGTTCCCCCGGATGCATCCATGCATGTGATGGGGTTTGGTGTAACCTGCAACCACTCAGAAAATGGGGAGCCTCGGCGGCAAGTTTCGGCAACCTGAGGCCGTTTCAGTGGGGCTGCAGGGGCCGAGCAGGTGCAGGGCTGCTGTGTCCCGGGCGAGCTAGGCCGCGGCACGTCAATCTCGCACCCCGGCATTGCAGCTCTCCACCCAGCGCCCAGCGCTGCGCGATACCACAGCAGTTCCGTCTTCGAAGGTCGGCACCTCACTCAGCAAAACCTCCACCGTCACTCTCTGCATCATCAACGGCCGACGACACCATGTTTGCAGCCACCCGCAGGTGGTTCGGCCGCAACCGCACGCCCATTGCCATCGGCGTCGGCGTCGTTGGCGCCGGCTACGTCGTCACCAACTATGTTCTCGGCAAGTTGCGCGATGCGCGCGAGCGCATGAGCAGCGACCGCATCGCCAAGGAGAAGTCAGTACAGGAGACTGGGCCGCCCTCGACCATTGAAGCTTGCTGACCAAACACGCTGCCGACAGCTTGCGTCGTCGCTTCGAGCAGAATCAGGAGGACTGCACCTTTACCGTCCTCGCCCTCCTCCCCACCGCCACCGCCCAGATCCTCGACGCCATGAACACGGAGAAGATCACGTACGAGATCCAGCAGGCCAAGGGCTCGGCCGTGGCCAGAACCCGCAGCATCGGGTCGACGAGTCCGCCTAGCCTGTCCGAGACGAACGCGACCGATGATGATGGCCGCAGCATCATCACGGTGAGCGCCCAGAGCGAGGCCGGCGTGCACACGACACAGCTCTCGGTGCCCACCCCGGTATCCACCTCGGGCCCGGAGGGCGGGGCTGCGGCCGAGGCACCGCCGCAAGACAGTCTCCGAGTGCCGCAGAAGCCCCGCAAGACCAAGAGGCAGCTCTGGAACGACTTGACGATAAGCTGTGAGTCTGCCGCCTCAGTCGGGAGCCCCCTGGTGCCGTCAACATATGCTAACTGGGATGTGCCGCCCACCAGCCATCACAAGATCATACACCCTCCTCTACACCCTCGGTTTACTCACCATGCTCACGAGGATACAACTCAACCTGCTCGGCCGCCGGAGCTACCTCTCGAGCGTCGTCTCGCTCGCCACCGGCAGCAACGCCACGCCAGGGACTATCAGCCTCGAGAACAACGACGACGACAGCCCGGAGCAGGCGTACAGCACCGACTTCGACGTCAACCGCAAGTATTTGACCTTCAGCTGGTGGCTGCTCAACCGCGGCTGGGTCGACGTGATGCAGCACGTCGAGGGCGCCGTGCGCCAGGTCTTCGGCCACCTCAGCCCGCGCGACACGGTCACGCTCGACACCTTTGCCAAGCTCAGCCGCGACGTGCGCACCCTGGTCGAGGGCAGCGCCCCCGCCAGCGGCGCCGGCACAAACTGGCTGCCCTTCCTCCTCCCTCCGCCCGACAAGGAGGACTTTGTCCTACGCGAATCAGGCGTGCTCGACTCCCAGCAGCTGCCAACACCCTCCTCCCCGACCGCCTCCGCCTCGCCCTCCTCCGCCGTCTCCCTCCGCCGCCTGCTCGACGAAACCGCCGACCTAGTCGAGTCCCCCACCTTCTCGCACGTCCTCACCCAGCTTCTCGACGCGGGCTTCTCCCTCCTGCACGACGACAAGCTCGTCGCGGGCGTCTTTGACGGCGCGCCCGCGCCCGCCACCGACCCGCTCGACGCCGCCGTCAGCCGCGCCGTGCAGCTCCCCAAGATCCTGGGCGTCATCACCCGCCAGGCGCACGCCATCGGCAAGGGCATGCCCGCCGAGGGTGTGGCGTCGAATGAGTTCTTGCAGGCCATGGAGGCGGTGCAGGATCTCGAGGGTTTTGCGGCGGTGGTGTACTCGAGTAATTGGCAGGCTGAGATTGCGGCGGATGAGGAGGCTGGTGGGCACGTTGCTGCTGCCGCTGCTGCCGCGGGGGAGAAGGAGGTGTCGTCGGCGGCGTCGACGAGGGAGGTGTCGGGTGTTGGGGAGAGTATTGTCATGGTGGATGCGGCGCAGTCGAGTTTGTTTGATAGCGTGTGGGAGAAGGCGAGTAGTGGGAGGTGAGAGGGGTTGGCTGTGTTTTTTTCGTCATGACTGTCAATGTTGAACTGTACTATTCATTTAAATCTCTCTCTCCGTGATCGTGGTTGGGTCGGAGTTGGGAAGAAGGAGGGTGCTAAGAGTAAGAAAGGGGCAAGACGGCATGAATATCTGTACTGGGAAATAATACCATGTTGCTGGAGTAAATGTTGGGAAAGGCTAGCATAGCGCTGAAGGGCACAGTCTCGGGGCGGGTATCTTGTTTTGATATAGGCATACAGTTGGTTCAAGGGGCACGTCAAGCGCTGGTCTTCGCTGGTCTTCCTTCGTGTCCTTGCCCCTGTTCAAAGTTTTGGATGACGCTTCGTTCTCATTATTCTCCTCTCCTATGTATGTTGGGTATCTATCCTATCCTATTCGCTCAAATCAAGTCTAGGATCTTGACTTTCTTCCACCCGGTTTCGCTAAGATGCCCCCCTGGCGCACTCAGCAACTTCTTGCCAAGTCACCCCGGCGTCCCCAGATCAGGTCTCGACTCCCTAGTTGGAGATTCTCTACTTTCCAAGCTCCTCCTTGCCTGATGCGCGCCGTCCAATGTGTGCCCTGTGCGGGCTGACGGACGGGAGAGCCTTCGGCAGGTCTTGGGGCGTACCAAGGACTGACTGCCTTCCAGCCGTCGTTGGCTTGACGGACTTGATCCGCGTCACTCGACGTTGGCCGGGCCTCCCATGGCGGTCTTCATCAGCCACATCTCCCCAACCCCATCCTCACATCAACCCCCTCACGAACTGATCCAGCCCGAGCTCAAACAACTCGTTCCTCACGCCGGCACCGCCCTTGTGCTCGACGGGCGAGAGCGGATTCTTGACAACTACATCCCAGTCAACGCCCACCCACCCATAGAAACAGAAGAAGACAGAAGACATACCATACTCAACCCACAGGTTGATATAAATCTGATGCAGCACATTCCGCATGCTCAGCGTCGCCGTGTCGGTCAGCATCACCAGGCGCAGGCTGCTGGCCGTCTCGTAGAAGTGCAGCTTGTACTGGGCGGTGCGGTACGACACGAAGGCGTCGTCGTCGCCGCCCAGCTTGCGCACCATGTTGCGCAGCGAGAAGACGGTGCCGAAGATGAGCTTGGCGTCGTCCGACGTCGTCGACGCCGGCCGCGTGGTGCTGGTGTTGCCTGTCGCGTCGGTGGTGTGCCAGGATTTGGAGTAGATGCATTCCGCTGGGAGGGGCGTTAGTGTGGTTGTTGTGTGGGTGCTGGGATAGGGGGAGGGGACGGACTGTGCCGGTCAAAGATGTAGAATGAGTAGACGACCATGATGGGCGACGGTGGTGGGGAGGTCTCCCCTGGGCGAAAACGAACGAGTCCGCTCTCCGGGATGGGTGACGGTCACGGCGACGGCGAGCAGCAAACAAACCCGTGATGGGGTTGCAATGTTGCAAGGTTGCAGGGCCGGGCAGTCAGTCCGTCGTCTGAGTCGGGTCGTCGGGTCGGGTTTCTTCAAATCGGAGCGAGGTTGCGAGATGGTTCGTGGTGCTGCGTGCTGATTGACCGGTTATGCGAGGGTGCGGTGCCGTGATCCCTGTCGCCTGCAGCCTGGGACCTCCATCTCGCTTGAGGGCCCGTGGCATCCCTATGAGGCTCCCAGCTCGGCGGGGTAGCGCTGCGTTAGTGGGGTTGGAGGGGTCTGCCGTTCCGCCTGCCCTACGGCTGGGGGGGCTGCGATTGCGGCTTTGACACCCATGATCCTGATCTGGGCCTCTGAGCTTAATTCTGCACCACTCTCTGTCTGTGCTATTTGGACGGCACCATTCATTTCCTGAAACCCGAAATCTGCAAGCCAAGCCCATTTCATTTGGACCCGGGCCGGCCCTCTCGTTTGGTGGCCACTGGGCGGAGGTTCTGCTCTTCAAAGTAACCCACCCACCTTTGTTTTTTTTTGTTGGTTGATAGAATCCCGGGCCAAATCCACGAGCTCTCCCGGCGACCACCTTTGTGTTTGTTGGCTGTGGCTTACAGCAAAGAGGGGCTCCGCGGTTGATCAAAGGTTCATTTTCAGATGCCGTGACACACTTGGTCTTTCTGTCACATCCCCAGGGCCCACCCCCACCCCCACGAGTCCCAGCCGTTGTGAGCGAGAGGCGCCCGACAAACGAGGTCTCGACTCTCAACCTGAGCCGCTTCTGGGTAGCTCTGCAGATAGCTATTTGTGCCCACCAACCCCAGCCGTCCCTGGCCTGGGTCTCTATTTTTCTCTCGCTGTTTTCTCTCCATATCAGACCCCAGTGGCTGGGAGAGAAACAGAGCTGGCCATGGCCGATGAAGACACCAGCCGTCCCCCACCCCAAACCCGTCATACAACAACCTTGACTTTACCGTTGCGACCACGAGTGAGCGACCAAGACAAAATGGCTTCGGCAGCGCACACCGCCATCCCCGCGAGCTTGGTCTCGCCCGGTATCCAGGTTGAGTTCCACGGCGACCCCAGTCCGAGGCCGGCCCCGATATACCCTCAGTATGTCTTTGCGTCTCTTACCTAGAAAAAGGATCCCGGCTAACAGTACTCCGCTCAAGCTCCGCACCGCCTGATATTCAGAGCTTCCCGAGCCCCATGAGGCATCATAGGAGAACACCTTCAGCGCACCGCGAGATCAAGGTTTGTGTTGGCCCAGTCTCACACGGGCCCGGTGTATGCATGCTCACGGCACGGCGGCACGCAGGAAACCCTCAACGCCCGGTCAGAGTACACCGACGAGGACCCTGACGGCCGCTCGCACCACCATATCAACCAGTACGTCATCAAAGACGAGATAGGCCGCGGCTCGTACGGCGCCGTCCACCTGGCCACTGACCAATACGGGAATGAATATGTGCGTCCACTTTCCCCCATGGTGGATTCAGAAGACAAGCCACTGACACCGCCCCAGGCTGTCAAGGCTTTCTCCAAGGCGAGGCTCAGAAGGCGGGCCCAGTCCAACATCCTCCGCTCCGGTCCAAGGCAGCATGGCCGCTTCCCACGGGCAGGATTTGGCGCACCTGATCACTTTATGGCTGGCTTTTCGGATCAAAGAGCCAAGGAGGCCAGGGACGCCCTGTTTTTGATCCGCGAGGAGGTTGCCATCATGAAAAAGCTGAATCACCCCAATCTTGTCCAGCTGATTGAGGTTCTGGACGACCCCGAGGATGACTCTCTGTACATGGTCATGGAGATGTGCAAGAAGGGCGTTGTCATGAAGGTTGGCCTTGGCGAATCTGCAAAGCCCTACGACGAGGAACAGTGCCGCTACTGGTTCCGCGACCTCATTCTCGGCATCGAGTATTGTGAGTCTCCTTGGTCCGTCTGCTAGCAGGGCCTCTCGTTGACAGTCCACAGTGCACTCCCAGGGGGTTGTCCATCGTGACATCAAGCCCGAGAACCTGTTGCTCACCGACGATGACGTCCTGAAGATTGTCGACTTTGGCGTGTCTGAGATGTTCGAGAAGTCTGACGACATGAGGACAGCCAAGTCAGCGGGGTCTCCAGCATTCCTCCCGCCTGAACTGTGTATTGCCAAGCACGGCGACGTCTCGGGCAAGGCAGCCGACATCTGGTCCATGGGCGTGTCCCTGTACTGCCTCCGCTACGGCAGGATACCGTTTGAGCGAGATGGCGTGCTGGAAATGTACGAGGCAATCAAGATCGATACCGCCAAGCTACCCCCCGACGAGAACCCGGATTTCGTCGACTTGGTGGGGAAGATACTCGAGAAAGATCCGGAGAAAAGGATAACGATGACCGATCTTAGGGTAAGCGTTCCCAGTCGTGAACCTCTCGCCATCCTGTACTTACCACCTCCAGGAACACCCGTGGGTGACGAAAGGGGGCACCGACCCCTTACTCAGTACCGAGGAGAACTGCTCCGACCCGGTTGAACTGCCCAACCCGCTCGAGCTGAACCACGCCTTCACCAGAAAGATGAGCCACCTAATCTGCGTGGTAAGTCTCCCTTCACCCCCTCACCAACCACCACCTGCTGACCTCCTTTTCAGATGAAAGCAATCTCCAAATTCAAAAGCCTCATCACCCCGCGCCCAACCTCCCTAACAAGCCCCCACCTCACCACCACCCCCTCCCTCCCCTCCTCCCCAGCCCCCGACGAAAAAGCC
>OUNM010093048.1_pt1 | contig 40440 bp, 24 predicted proteins | sample 1769961 | NCBI WGS metagenome assembly OUNM01 (sample SAMEA3914820, study PRJEB12502) | metagenome | biome: forest; material: soil | place: USA | collected 2012-03-12 | depth 0.3 m | reverse complement strand
TCGGCGATCGTCGACGCCGTCTTCTCGATGCGCTTCTTCACGTCGGCGCGCACGGCTTCGTCGTGCGAGCGGAGCGTGCCTTCCATCACGACGTCGTCGGGGATGATGTTGTTGCGCAGGCCGCCATGGATGGTCGAGATCGACAGCACCGCGGGCGTCACCGTCGAATCGATCTGGCGCGTGATGATCGTCTGCAGCGCCAGGATGATCTGCGCCGAGGTCACCACCGGATCGACGCCGTACCACGGCATCGAGGCGTGGGTTTGCCGGCCCTTCACGTCGATGCGGATCTTGTCGGCACTCGCCATCAGGCCGCCGGGCCTGAGCGCAATCACGCCCGAGGTGATCGACGAGGTGACATGCAGGCCCAGCACCGCCGACGGCGCGGGATCCTGGAGCGCGCCATCGTCGATCATCGCTTGCGCGCCGCTCTTGCGGCCGTCGTGGCCCTCTTCGTTGGGCTGGAACAGCAGCTTCACCGTGCCCGTCAGCTCCGCCTTGTACTGGGCCAGGATCTCCGCCACGCCCATCAGGATCGCGACATGGCAGTCGTGGCCGCAGGCGTGCATGACGCCGGTCATGCCGCCCATCCATGGCGCCTTGACCTTGGAGGCAAACGGCAGATCGACCTTCTCCTCGACCGGCAGCGCGTCCATGTCGGCGCGCAATGCCACCACGCCGCCCGGCTTGCCGCCCTTCAGGACCCCGACCACCCCGGTGTCGCCGACGCCGGTCTTCACCTCGTAGCCCAGCGCCACCAGATGCTTGGCGACCAGCGCCGCGGTGCGGGTCTCGTGATAGGAGAGCTCGGGGTTCTGGTGGATGTCGCGCCGCCAGGCGATGACCTTGTCCTCGAGACGGAGTGCCGCCGCCGAAACCCACTCAGAAATTTCACCGCTCGTCTGTGGCATAAGCGTGTCCATTACCCACTCCATCGAGGTCAAATTGGTCGGCGAAGCTAGCACTTTTCTGCTGTTGCCGATGGAACCATTTGGCCCCTTCCGCTTTTCCTACCTATGGATTGGCGAGGTACAGGCGCGTCGTCCGCCTTTTCCATAGTGGAGAGCGCGGCTACTCCCCCAATCCATAGTGCCGTCCGAAAAATCTATTATTTGGATACGCGTGTGGCGGGTGAGTTGCCCAATTGGCGGTCACACCTGGCGCGCGCACAGGCGCTGGGCTTCGACCATTTGTGCATTCCGCCGGTCTTCGCATCCAGACCGACGGGTGACATCTTCCTTGCGAGCGATGTCGAACGGGCGGCTTCCCCGCTCGGCCCATCTGCGACGGCCGACGAAGCCGTTGCGGCGATAGCGGCCCTCGCGCGCGACCACGGGCTCGCGCTCCTGCTCGATGTCGTGCTCGATCGCGCCGCCGCGGACAGCCCCTTCGCCCAGACCGCCGGCCTGCCGTTCCGCCCCCTGTCCTTTGACCGGACGGTCGTCGATCCGCGGCAGCCCGCGGACGCCAGCCACGCCGCACGGCTTCAACTCGACGGCGCGGACGCCAGCCAGGCGACGGTGCGCTTCTGGACGGACCGTCTGCTGCGGCTCGCCCGGAACGGTGCGAGCGGCTTTCGCCTGCTGGGCTTCGAACAGCTTCCCCCGCCCGCCCTCGCCGAGATCCGGCGGGCCGTCGCCTCGGCCCTCTTCCTCGCCTGGACGCCCGGCGTTGCCCGCGAGCGGCTGAAAGCCTTTGCCGGAGCCGGCCTCGATGGCGTCTTCGCCTCCACGCCCTGGTGGGACGGCAAGGCTGCCTGGTACGTCGAGGAACACGAGGCGTTGCGGCGCATCGCGCCGATCATCGCCCTGGCCGAGGCGCCGTTCGGCGAAAGGGGCGCCGAACGGGGCATCACCCACAGCCGCCGCACCCTGGCGATCGCCGCGGCGACCGGCGACGGGCTGATGGTGCCGATGGGCTTCGAGTTCCTCTCGCGCCGCCGCATGGACCCGCGCTTCGGCGGCCCGCAGGACCTCCCCGAGGCCGGCGGCAACCACGCAGGCGAACTGGCGGCGGCCGTCGTCGAGGCCAATGCGCTGGTCGACCGGCTGGCAACGTCGGGCCGGGACCTGCGCAGCCTCACCGGACCCGGCAGCCGCACCACCATCCTGCGGCGCGGAAAGACGATCGTGGTCTCGATCGGCCAGGACGCGGTCAAGGTAAGCTCGGTCGAGCCGGAGCCCGACATTGTGGACAGCGGCCGGCAGCGCGGCAACGCCATCAGGACCGCCACGCGCGCGTCGCGCATCGTCATCGAGAATGTCACGCCGAAGGTCGAGGGCGGCCCCTTCGCCGCCAAGCGGATCGCAGGCCAGACCGTGACGGTCGAAGCCGACGTGTTCATGGACGGACACGACGTGCTGGCCGTCGACCTCCAATGGCGGCCGCTCGACGAGGCCGAGTGGCAGCACACGCCGATGAAGCCGCTCGCCAACGACCGTTGGCAGGCGAGCTTCACGCCGACCCGCGTCGGCCGCTGGGTCTTCACGATCGAGGCCTGCCTCGACGAGCTGGCGACGGTGCGCCGCGCGCTGGAACTCAAGAAGGAGGCCGGCGTCGACTTCTCGGTCGAGGCGATCGAGGAGAAGCAGCTCGAGGCGTCGGGTGTCCACCGCTCCTTCACCGTGCGGCACGAGCCCGCACTCCCGCTCGACGTCGAGCGGCAGCAGGCCGGCTTCGCGAGCTGGTACGAGCTCTTCCCGCGCTCGATCACCGACGATCCGCGGCGCCATGGCACCTTCGCCGACGTGATCGGCCACCTGCCGCGCGTCCGCGACATGGGCTTCGACGTGCTCTACTTCCCGCCGATCCATCCGATCGGCCGGAAGAACCGTAAGGGCCGCAACAACAGCCTCGCGCCGACGGCCGACGACGTGGGCAGCGTCTATGCGATCGGCAGCGACGAGGGCGGCCACGACGCGCTCCATCCCGAATTGGGCACGTTCGAGGACTTCCGCCGGCTGATCGCCGCGGCGCGCGACAACGGCCTCGAACTGGCGCTCGACTTCGCCATCCAGTGCTCGCCCGACCATCCGTGGCTCAAGCAGCATCCGGACTGGTTCCGCCACCGCCCGGACGGGACGATCAAGTACGCCGAGAACCCGCCCAAGAAATACGAGGACATCGTCAACGTCGACTTCTACGCCGAAGGCGCGATCCCCGACCTGTGGACCGCGCTGCGCGACGTCGTACTGCTGTGGGCGCGCGAGGGCGTGCGCATCTTCCGCGTCGACAATCCGCACACCAAGCCGCTGCCGTTCTGGCAGTGGATGATCGCCGACATCCGCGGCCGCTATCCCGACGCGATGTTCCTGTCGGAGGCCTTCACGCGGCCGAAGATGATGTACCGCCTGGCCAAGGTCGGCTTCTCGCAGTCCTACAGCTACTTCACCTGGCGCAACAGCAAGAGCGAGCTGATCGACTACATGACCGAGCTCACGACCACCGAGGCAGCCGAATTCTTCCGGCCCAACTTCTTCGTCAACACGCCCGACATCAATCCGGTCTACCTGCAGGGCTCGGGCCGCGCGGGCTTCGTGATCCGCGCCGTGCTGGCCGCCACCCTGTCGGGCCTGTGGGGTGTCTATTCCGGCTTCGAGGTCTGCGAGGCCGCGGCCCTTCCCGGCCGCGAGGAATATCTCGACTCCGAGAAGTACGAGATCCGGATCAGGGACTTCGCCGCACCGGGCAACATCGTGGGCGAAATCACCGCGCTCAACCGCATCCGCAAGGCCCATCCCGCGTTGCAGTCGCACCTGGGCCTCGCCTTCTACAATTCGAGCAACGACCAGGTGCTGGCCTACGGCAAGACCGCTCCCGGCCACGACGACATGATCTTCACCGTCCTGAGCCTCGATCCGCACCAGCCGCAGGAGACCGGCTTCGAGATCCCGCTCTGGCACTGGGGCCTGCCCGATCACGGCACGCTCGAGGCCGAGGACCTGATGACCGGCCGGCGCTTCACGCTGAACGGCAAGGGACAGTGGCTGCGGCTCGATCCCGGCGCCGCGCCGTTCGCGATCTGGCGCCTGTGGAGCGTGTCATGAATGCACCCACGCCCGAACTCACCACGCAGGTCGTCAAGGGCCAGGCCGATCTCCTCTGGTACAAGGACGCGATCATCTATCAGCTGCATGTGAAGTCGTTCTTCGATTCGAACGACGACGGCGTCGGCGATTTTCCCGGCCTGATCTCCAAGCTCGACTACATCGCCGACCTCGGCGTCAACACACTGTGGCTGCTGCCGTTCTATCCGTCGCCGCGTCTCGACGACGGCTACGACATCAGCGACTACCGCTCGGTCCATCCCGAATATGGCCGCATGGCCGACGTGAAGCACTTCATTGCCGCAGCCCACAAGCGCGGCCTGCGCGTCATCACCGAGCTGGTCATCAACCATACCTCCGACCAGCATCCCTGGTTCCAGCGTGCGCGCCGCGCCAAGCCGGGCTCGCACACGCGCGACTTCTACGTCTGGTCCGACAACGACCAGAAGTACAAGGACACGCGCGTCATCTTCGTCGACAGCGAGCGCTCGAACTGGACCTGGGATCCGGTCGCGAACGCCTACTACTGGCACCGCTTCTATTCGCACCAGCCCGATCTCAACTTCGACAATCCGAAGGTCATGGAGGCGGTGCTGAGTGTCATGCGCTTCTGGCTCGATCTCGGCGTCGACGGACTCCGCCTCGACGCCGTGCCTTATCTCGTCGAGCGCGAAGGGACGAACAACGAGAACCTGCCGGAGACGCACAAGGTTCTGAAGCGAATCCGCGCCGAATTGGACCGCACCTACCCCGACCGCATGCTGCTGGCCGAGGCCAACCAGTGGCCGGAAGACACCAAGGACTATTTCGGCCAGGGCGACGAGTGCCACATGGCCTTCCACTTCCCGCTGATGCCGCGCATGTACATGGCGCTGGCGCGCGAGGATCGCTTCCCGATCACCGACATCATGCGCCAGACGCCGCAGATTCCCGACAATTGCCAGTGGGCGATCTTCCTGCGCAATCACGACGAGCTTACGCTCGAGATGGTGACCGATTCGGAGCGCGACTATCTCTGGCAAACCTACGCCACCGATCGTCGCGCCCGGATCAATCTCGGCATCCGCCGCCGGCTGGCGCCATTGCTCGAGCGCGACCGCCGCCGGATCGAACTTATGAACTACCTGCTGCTCTCCATGCCCGGCACGCCGGTGATCTATTACGGCGACGAGATCGGCATGGGCGACAACATCCGCCTCGGCGACCGCGACGGTGTGCGCACGCCCATGCAGTGGACGCCCGACCGCAACGGCGGCTTCTCGCGCGCCGAGCCTGCGTCGCTCGCCCTGCCGACCATCATGGATTCCCTCTATGGTTACGAGGTCGTGAACGTCGAGGCTGAGTCACGCGACCCTCATTCCCTCCTGCACTGGATGCGCCGCACGCTGGTCGTCCGGCGCGCCCATACGGCGTTCGGCCGGGGCACGTTGCGTTTCCTCTACCCGAAGAATCGCAACATCCTGGCCTATCTGCGCGAATACGAGGACGAGGCGATCCTCTGCGTCGCCAACGTGTCGCGCACGCCGCAGGCCGTCGAGCTCGACCTCTCCGAATTCGCGGGCCGCGTGCCGATCGAACTGAATGGCGGTTCGCTGTTTCCCCCGATCGGACAGCTCACCTACCTCCTGACCTTGGCACCCTTCGGCTTCTACTGGTTCATCCTCGCCAAGGAGAGCGAGGCGCCGTCCTGGCACACGCCGGCCCCCGAGCCGATGCCGGACTACGTCACCTTGGTGCTGCGCGGCAGCCTGGCCGAAGTCCTCGAACAGTCCGCCGCGACCCTGCTCGAACGCGACACCCTGCCGGCCTATCTCGCCAAGCGCCGCTGGTACTCGGCCAAGGGCGCGACGCTCCAGTCGGCGCGGCTCGCCTATACCGCGCGCTTGCCCGGCGGCGACCGCGATCTGCTGTTGAGCGAGATCGAGACCAACGCGGGCGGCACCACGAGCCGCTGGCTGCTGCCGCTGTCCATGGCGTGGGAGGACGAGCCCACGTCCGCACTCCCCAACCAGCTCGCCATGGCGCGCGTGCGCCGCGGCCGGCGCGTCGGCTTGTTGACCGATGCCTTCGCGCTGCCGGGCTTTGCCCAGCAGATGCTGACATCGTTGGCCGACGGCGCCGAGATCGACACGCCGGAGGGCAAGATCGTGTTCGAGCCCATGCCGGACATGCAGGAACTGCTGCGTCGCAAGCCGGACGCCCCGATCGGCTGGCTGACCGCCGAGCAGTCCAACAGCTCGCTGATCGTCGACGACGCGGTGATGCTCAAGATCTTCCGCCGTGTCAGCGCGGGCCAGCATCCCGAAGCGGAGATGGGCCGCTATCTCACGGCGCAGGGGTTCACCAATTCGCCGATCCTGATGGGCGAAGTGGCGCGCATCGACAAGGAGGGCCAGCGCCATTCGCTGGCCGTGGCCCAGGGCTTCATCCGCAACCAGGGCGATGCCTGGACCTGGACCCTGAACCAGTTCAAGCGCGCGGTCGACGACCTCTCGACCCACGACGCCTCGGCCGACGCGCGGGTCGACAATGTCGAGGACTACAAGACCTTCGCGGCCACGATCGGCCGGCAGCTCGCTGCCATGCATGCCGTGCTGGCGCGCCCAACGGACGACGAGGCCTTCGCGCCGGGCTTCGCGACCGTCGCGGATGTCGAGCGGTGGCGCGCCCGCACGATGGGGCTGCTGGACAAGGCCTTCGATATCATGACCGGGCGCAAGACGGGCGAGAACGAGGATGACGACGCGACCGCCGCCGCCCTGATCGCCGGCCGCGCGGAGCTGACCAAGGCGCTGGAGCGCCTCGTCCGTTCCGGCGTCGGGAGCCTGATGACGCGCATACACGGCGACTTCCATCTGGGCCAGGTGCTGGTCGCTTCGGGTGACGCCTTTATCATCGACTTCGAGGGCGAGCCCAGCCGGCCGCTCGCCGAGCGTCGCGCCAAGATGAGTCCCATGGTCGATGTGGCCGGCCTCATGCGGTCTTTCGACTATGCCGTCGCCACGACACTCGATCCCAAGACGCTGACCTCGGCGCCGCTGCCCGAGACTACCCGCGCCAAGTTCGTGAAGCGGCTGCGCGACGGCGCCCAGGAAGCCTTCCTCGAGGCCTATCGCACGGGCGCCGGCGACCTGCCAGGCATCGTCAACAACGACCTGCTGCTCTTCTTCATGCTGGAGAAGGCCGCCTACGAGTTCGTCTACGAGGTCTCGAACCGGCCGGTCTGGGCCTCCATTCCCCTGCATGGCATGCAGCGGCTGACCACCCGCATCCTCGCCGACGAAACGAGGAGCGCCTCGTGAGCGCCCAGGCCACGCCCTTCTCCAATCTGCCGAGACAGGAAGCGGACGCCATCGCGGGCGGCCGCCACGGCGATCCCTTCAAGGTGCTGGGTCCGCAGGACACGCCCGACGGCCGCGTCATCCGCGCGTTCCTGCCCGGCGCGGAGTCCGTGGACGTTCTGCGCCGCAAGGATCGCGTTCGCATGGGCACGCTCTCGCGGAGCGAGCCGGATGGCCTGTTCGAAGGACCGGTCGGCGACCGCGCGCCCTATCTGCTGCAGATCAAGTGGCCGGGCGCCGTGCAGGAGACCGAGGATCCCTATTCCTTCGGACCGCAGCTCGGCGAACTCGACCTCCATCTCTTCAACGAAGGCCGCCACTTCGAGATGGCGCACGCGCTGGGCGCCAACCCGACGACGGTCGACGGCGTCACCGGCGTGCGCTTTGCGGTATGGGCACCCAACGCGAGCCGCGTCGCCGTGGTCGGCGACTTCAACGCCTGGGACAGCCGCCGCCATCCGATGCGGCTGCGCTATCCGTCGGGAGTCTGGGAGCTGTTCATCCCGCGGCTCGGGGCGGGCATCCGCTACAAATACGACATCGTCGGCGCCAACGGCGAGCGCCTGCCGCAAAAAGCCGATCCGCTGGCGCAGCAGGCCGAACGGCCGCCGCACACCGCGTCGATCGTGGCCTCACCCGAGCCGTTCGCCTGGAGCGACGCCGAGTGGATCGCGGGCCGCGCCAAGCGGCATGCGCCCGACGCCGCGATCTCGATCTACGAGATGCACTTTGGCTCCTGGATGCATCCCGAGGGCGGCGTTTCATGGGACAACGTGGCGGAAAGGCTGATCCCCTACCTCGTCGACATGGGATTCACCCATCTCGAGCTTCTGCCGGTCACGGAGCACCCGTTCGGCGGCTCGTGGGGATATCAGCCGTTGGGGCTGTTCGCGCCGACCGCGCGATTCGGCTCGCCCGACGGCTTCGCCCGCTTCGTCGACCGTCTGCACGGCGCGGGGATCGGCCTGATCGTCGACTGGGTGCCGGCGCACTTCCCGACCGACAGCCACGGGCTGGCGCGCTTCGACGGCACGGCGCTCTACGAGAATCTCGACCCGCGTGAAGGCTTCCACCGCGACTGGAACACGTACATCTACAATTTCGGGCGGCGCGAGGTGCAGGGCTTCCTGATCGCCAGCGCACTCCACTGGCTCGAGCACTTCCACGTCGACGGGCTGCGCGTCGATGCCGTGGCGTCGATGCTCTATCGCGACTACAGCCGTGCGGCGAACGACTGGATCCCCAACATCTACGGCGGCCGCGAGCATCTCGAGGCCGTCGACTTCCTCCGGCACCTCAACGACGTCGTGGCCGAGCGCTGCCCGGGCGCGATGGTGATCGCCGAGGAATCGACGGCGTGGCCGGGCGTCACGCAACCCGTGTCCAACCGCGGCCTCGGCTTCTCCTACAAATGGAACATGGGCTGGATGCACGACACGCTCCAGTACATCGAGCACGATCCGATCCATCGCGCCTGGCATCACGACGAGATCACGTTCGGCCTGCTCTACGCCTTCTCCGAACGCTTCATCCTGCCGATCTCCCACGACGAGGTCGTGTACGGCAAAGGCTCCCTGCTCACCAAGATGCCGGGCGACCGCTGGCAGAAATTCGCCAACCTGCGCGCCTATCTCGGCTTCATGTGGACGCATCCGGGCAAGAAGCTGCTGTTCATGGGCAGCGAGATCGCCCAGGACCGCGAATGGAACCACGACGGCGAGATCGACTGGCACCTGCTGGGCAATCCCGCCCATGCCGGCATCCAGCGGCTGGTGCGCGACCTCAACCGGGTCTATCGCGCCGAGCCGTCGCTGCACGCGCTCGACACCGAGGGGACGGGCTTCCGCTGGATCGTGGGCGACGATCGCGCCAACTCGGTGTTCTGCTACCTGCGCACCGGCGGCGACGGCACGGCGCCGATCCTCGTTGCCTGCAACATGACTCCGACGCCCCGCCACAACTATCGCATCGGCGTGCCGCACGAAGGCGCCTGGCGCGAGATCGCCAACACCGACTCGCAATTCTACGGGGGCAGCAACATGGGCAATCAGGGCGTCGTCCGCACTTCCAAGGAGGCCGCGCACGGCGAACACCAGTCGATCGAGCTCACCCTGCCACCGCTCGCCACCATCGTGCTGCGCGCCGAGACCTGATCGATGGCCAATTATCCGGACAGACTGGCGCCCGGCGCCCCCTACCCGTTGGGCGCGACCTGGGACGGCCTCGGGACGAACTTCGCGGTATTCTCGGCCAACGCTACCCGCATCGACCTCTGCATCTTCGATCCCGCCGGCCGCCGCGAAGTGAAGCGGCTCACCTTGCCCGAGCAGACCGACGAGGTCTGGCACGGCTACCTGCCCGGCGGACGGACCGGGCTGATCTACGGGTATCGCGCCTACGGGCCCTATGACCCCCAGCGCGGGCACCGCTTCAATCACCACAAGCTGCTTCTCGATCCCTATGCGAGCACGACGGCGGGCGAGCTGCGCGCGTCGGAGGCGATGTTCGGCTATCGCGTCAACTCGCCGCGAGCCGATCTCTCACTCGATCGCCGCGACAGCGCGCCGGGCATGCTGAAGGCGGTGGTCACCAGCGACACCTTCAACTGGGCCGACGACCGGCCGCCGAACATCCCCTGGTCGGACACGGTGATCTACGAAGCCCACGTGAAGGGCCTGACCTGCCTGCGGCCCGACCTGCGCCCGCACGAGCGCGGCACCTTCGCGGCCCTCGCCGATCCCACGATGATCGACCATCTGCGCCGTCTCGGCATCACGGCGGTCGAGCTGCTGCCGATCCACGGCTTCGTGCAGGACCGGCACCTGCTCGAGAAGGGCCTGCGCAACTACTGGGGCTACAACACGCTGAGCTTCTTCTCGATCGAGCAGCGCTACCTCTCCGAGAACTCGGTCGACGAGATGAAGGTCGCCGTCCGCCGCCTGCATGCGGCGGGCATCGAGGTGATCCTAGACGTGGTCTACAACCACACCGCCGAAGGCAGCGAGCTGGGGCCGACGCTGTCTTTCCGCGGCCTCGACAATGCGAGCTATTACCGGCTCGTTCCGGACAGCCCGCGCCACTACATCAACGACACCGGCACCGGCAACACGCTGAACCTGTCCCATCCGCGCGTGCTGCAGATGGTGATGGATTCGCTGCGCTATTGGGTCGAGGACTTCCACATCGACGGCTTCCGCTTCGATCTCGGCGTCACCCTGGGCCGCGAGGGTCCGGGTTTCGACCCGGGCTCGGGCTTCTTCGACGCAATCCGCCAGGATCCCGTCATGTCGCGGATCAAGCTGATCTCCGAACCATGGGATCCCGGCCCGGGCGGCTATCAGCTGGGCCGGCATCCGCCGAGCTGGGCGGAGTGGAACGACCGCTTCCGCGACGGCGTCCGCCGCTTCTGGCGGGCCGACGACAGCACGCGGTCGGACTTCGCCGCGCGGCTGGCCGGTTCGTCCGACCTGTTCGACCATCGCGGCCGCAGGCCCTGGGCCTCGGTCAACTTTGTCGCGTGCCACGATGGATTCACCCTGGCCGACACAGTGAGCTACGCCGAGAAGCACAACGAGGCCAACGGCGAGGACAACAACGACGGCACGTCCGACAATCACACGGCCAACTGGGGCGTCGAGGGACCGACGGACGACCCGGCCATCCTCGAGACGCGCCATCGCCTGCAGCGCGCCATGCTCGCCACCCTGTTCATGTCGCAGGGCACGCCCATGCTGCTGGCGGGCGACGAGTTCGGCCGCACGCAGGGCGGCAACAACAACGCCTATTGCCAGGACAACGAGATATCGTGGCTCGACTGGGCCCAGGCGGAGAAGCCCGAGGAACAGGCGCTCGCGGCCTTCGTCGCCCGCCTGATCGAGTTGCGCCACAAGCATCCGATCGTGCGGTCCGCCCGTTTCCTCCATGGCAAGGACGCGCCCGCCCCGGGCGTCCTCGACATCGTGTGGTTCGACGAGCGTGGCCTGATCCTGTCGCCCGACGACTGGAACAACCCGCAAGGCCGCCTGCTGGCCCTGCGCCGGGCGGCCAGGGAAGAAGACGGCAGCGTCACCGTCCTCACGACCTTCTTCAACCCCACGCCCGACGACCACAACTTCAAGCTCCTCGAACCGCATCTGCCGATGCGCATCCTGCTCGATTCGGCCGATCCCGGGTCGGCCGAGCGCGACAACGAAGGCGCCGTCATGGTGCGGGCGCGCAGCGTCGTGGTGGGTCAGAGCGTTATCGAGCCAGACCTATGACCAGCTTCGGCGCCACATATCTCGGCAACAACCGCGCACGGTTCCGCTTGTGGGCGCCAGGCCAGCAGAACGTGGATATCGACTTGAACGGTAACGCGCTCTTGCCGATGACCGCACGACAGGACGGCTGGTTCGAGGCCGAGATCGATTGCGCGCCGGGCGACAGCTATCTCTACAAACTGGGGTCAGGCGAGACGGTCCCCGATCCCGCCTCGCGTCGGCAGGCCGACGACGTGCATGGACCGAGCGTCATCGTCGATCCCGCCGCCTTCGCGTGGCGGCAGATCGGCTGGTGCGGGCGGCCGTGGCACGAAACGGTGCTCTACGAACTCCATGTCGGCAATTTCGGCGGGTTCACCGGCCTGTGCGCCGAGCTCGACCGGCTGGCTGGCCTCGGCGTCACCGCGATCGAGCTGATGCCGATCGCCGACTTCTTCGGCCAGCGCAATTGGGGCTACGACGGTGTGCTGCCCTATGCGCCCGATCGCGCCTACGGCACGCCGGACGAACTGAAGACGCTGATCGACGAAGCCCACGAGCGCGGGCTGATGGTCTTCCTCGATGTCGTCTACAATCACTTCGGCCCCGAGGGAAACTACCTCGGCCTCTATGCGCCGCAGTTCTTTCGCAGCGACCTCAAGACGCCGTGGGGATCGACCATCGATTTCCGGCAGGCGCCGGTGCGGCGCTTCTTCATCGAGAACGCGCTCTACTGGCTGGAGGAATATCGCTTCGACGGGCTGCGCTTCGACGCCGTCCACGCCATCGCCGACAAGACTTTCCTCGGGGAGATGGCGGCGGAGGTGCGCGCGGCGATCGGGCCGGAGCGGCACGTCCATCTCGTCCTCGAGAACGACGACAATATCGCCGATCACATGCGCCACGGCTTCGACGCGCAATGGAACGACGATGCCCACCATGTGCTGCACGTGCTGCTGACGAGGGAGCATGACGGCTATTACAGCGACTATGCCGCCCACACCGCCGAGAAGCTGGCGCGTTGCCTGTCCTCGGGCTTCGTCTATCAGGGCGATCCGTCGCCCTATCGCAAGGGCGCGAAGCGCGGCACACCGAGCGGCGACCTGCCGCCGACCGCCTTCGTGCTGTTCCTGCAAAACCACGACCAGATCGGCAACCGCCCGCTCGGCGACCGGCTGACGACACTCGCCGATCCGCGAGCGCTGCGGGCGGCGACGGCGCTGCAGCTCCTCAGTCCGAACATTCCGCTGCTCTTCATGGGCGAGGAGGAGATGAGCCGCACGCCGTTCCGGTTCTTCACCGACTACACCGGCGACCTGGCCAAGGCGGTGCGCGACGGGCGGCGGCGCGAGTTCGCGGGCTTCAAGAGCTTCGACGGCGAGGACATTCCCGATCCCAACGCGGCCGCGACCTTCGACGACTGCCGTTTCCGCGCCAAGCCGGAAGCCGAGGATTTCCACCGCAAACTCCTGCAGCTGCGCCACACGCTGATCGTGCCGCGCCTGGCCGGCGCCCGCTCGATCGACGCGACGGCGATCGGACCGGCCGCCGTCAAGGCGAGCTGGCGGATGGGCGACGGCGCGGTCCTGACGATCCTCGTCAATCTTGGACGAGAGCCGTGCGACACGGCGCTGCCGCACGGCACGCCGATCTTTGCGACCCACGGCGCGATCGTTCCCGGAACGCTGGCGGGCTTCAGCACGTTGGCCTTCCTCGATTCGCCCGCATGATCGACGACGCGATCCGCGGGCTTGCCCGGCGCGCGGGTATCGCCGTCGACTGGACGGACGCAGCGGGCCAGACGCAACACGTGGCAGTCCCCGTTGTCGCGACCCTGCTGAAGGCGCTCGGCCTGCCCTGCGGATCGGCCGGCGATCTTGCCGAGAGCAGGCATCAACTCACGCTGCAGCAGGCGGTGCGGCCGATGTTGACGACGACCGTCGGTCTGGTCACGGCGCTGCCCGGCCTCGAGCATCCCGGTCCCGCGGAGATCACGTTAGAAGACGGCACCGTCGCGCCGGTCAAGCTGAAAGCAACCGATGCGGGCGCGGCCGTCCCTGCGATCCGCATTCCGGGGTACCATCGTTTGCGTTACGGCGACCGCGAGATAGGCCTTGCCGTTGCGCCCAAGCGCTGCGTGACGGTCGACGACATCGCGCCGGCCGAGAAGCTCTGGGGATTGATGGCCCAGATCTATTCGCTGCGCCGGGACGGCGATTGCGGCATCGGCGACACGGGCGCGCTGGCTGCACTCGCCGAGGCTGCCGCCAAGGCAGGCGCCGACGCCGTCACCCTGAGCCCCGCGCATGCCTTGTTTCCGGCCGCACCCGAACGGTACGGCCCCTACTCGCCCTCGAGCCGTCTGTTCCTCAATCCGTTGCTGGCCGATCCCGCCGCGGTGTTCGACAAGGAAGCGGTCGGCGCGATCGCCGACAGCGAACGCGGCCTGATCGACTGGCCGCGAGCCTCGCGCGCCAAGGACGCCGTGCTGCGCGGCCTCTTCGATCGCTTCACCGACGAGCGGCTTCTGGCGGACTTCGACGGCTTCGTCGTCGAAGGCGGCGAGCGCCTGGCCGGACACGCGCGGTTCGAGGCGGCCCAGGCGAACGAGCCCGATGGCATGCGCTATCGCCTGTTCCAGCAATGGGTCGCGGCGCGCGCCTTTGCCTCGGCGCAGCAGCGCGCGCAAGCCGCCGGCATGAAGATCGGCTTGATCACCGATCTTGCCGTCGGCATCGACCGCAGCGGCAGCGAGGCCGCGACGCGGCCGCAGGATCTGCTGAACGACCTCAAGATCGGCGCGCCGCCCGACGCCTTCAACCCGAACGGACAGGATTGGGGCCTCACCTCCTTCTCGCCGCGCAGTCTCGTGGCGAGCGGCTTCGAGCCCTTCATCGCCATGGTGCGTGCGGCGCTGCGACATGCCGGCGGGGCGCGCATCGATCACGCGATGGGGCTGATGCGGCTCTGGTTGATTCCCGACGGCGCGGGCGCGTCGGAAGGCGCGTATCTGTCCTATCCGCTCGACGATCTGCTGCGTCTGCTGGCGCTCGAGTCGCACCGCCATCGCGCCATCGTGATCGGCGAGGATCTCGGCACCGTCCCGCCCGAGTTCCGTCGCCGCTGCAAGAAGGCCGGGATCGCAGGCATGGACGTGCTGTGGTTCCAGCGCGACGGGTCCAAATTCTGGCCGCCGCAGAAGTGGCGGGACGACGCCGTCGCCATGACGACGACGCACGACCTGCCGACCGTTGCCGGCTGGTGGCAACAGGGCACCGACGCCGACCGCGCCACCCTGTGGGGGGCCTTTACCGCGGCCGGCGTCGCCCGAGGCAGCGCACCTCGACCCGACACGCCCGCGCCCGCCGTCGACGCCGCCATCGATTTCGTCGCCGAAGCCCCGACGCCGCTGGCACTCATCCCCCTGGAAGACATCGTCGGCACGACCGAGCAGCCGAACGTGCCCGGCACGTTCGACGAGCATCCCAACTGGCGGCATCGCTTCGACCTGACGTCCGAAGAATTGCTCGCCCAGCCCGACGCTGCGCGTCGGCTGGCTGCCCTGCGGGAGCGGCGCTCGTGACACCGCGCGCGACGCAGCGTCTGCAGTTCCACAAGGACTTCACCTTCGCTGCCGCCGAAGCGCTCGTGCCCTATTTCGCCGAACTGGGTGTCAGCCATCTCTACGCCTCGCCGATCACGACCGCGCGCAAGGGATCGACGCACGGCTACGACGTCGTCGATCCGACGAAGGTCAATCCCGAGCTCGGCGGCGAAGACGGGCTGAAGCGCCTGGTCGAAACGCTGCGGCGGCACGGGATGGGATTGATCATCGACATCGTGCCCAATCACATGGCGGCCACGCTTGAGAATGCCTGGTGGGCCGACGTACTCGCACACGGCAAGGCCAGTCGCTTCGCCCGTTCCTTCGATATCGACTGGGACGCCGACGACAAGGTCTTCCTGCCCTGGCTGACCCGGCCGGTCGCCGAAGCGGCGGACGAGATCGCCGGGCTCGACCTGCCGAAGCCCGGCGCCTACCGGCTCGGCTGGTGGCGCACGGCAGGTGATCGCATCAACTGGCGACGCTTCTTCGACATCAACGACCTCGTCTGCCTGCGCATGGAGGACGACGAGACGTTCGAGCGCGTGCATGCGCTCGTCTTCCGCCTACAGGCCGAGGGCACGATCGACGGCGTGCGGGTCGATCACATCGACGGCCTTGCCGATCCGGCGAACTATTGCCGCAAGCTTCGCGAGCGGATCGGCGACGCCTACTTCGTCGTCGAGAAGATCCTGCTGGGGGGCGAGACCCTGCCGTCGGGCTGGCGCTGCGACGGCACCACCGGCTACGACTTCATGGACCAGGTGAGCGCCATCCAGCACGACCCCGCCGCCGCCGAGCCGCTCGCATCGGCCTGGGCAGCGCTCAGCGGCCGTCCGGCCGATTTCGCGATCGAGGAGCAGGCCGCGCGCCGCGAGATCCTCGCGCGCAGCTTCGGCGCGCAGCTCGAGGCATGCGTCGCGGCCTTTGCAAAGGCCTCGCCCGTGGCAGATGTCAGCCGGCCCGCCCTGCGGCGCACGCTCGTCGAGCTGCTGGCGCATTTCCCGGTCTATCGCACCTATGCCGCTGCCACCGAGCGCCCGGCGGCCGATGAGGTCTTCCTTGCAAGCGCGCTCGGCGGAGCGAAGCGGACCGGCCTCGCATCGGATCATTGGGTGTTGGATCTGCTTCACCGCTGGTTCAGGGATCCCGCGCTTCCCGGCGAGCCGCTGCGGCGCTTCCAGCAGTTGAGCGCGCCGATTGCGGCCAAATCCGTCGAGGACACCGGCTTCTATCGCTATGGTCGCCTGCTCTCGCGCAACGATGTCGGCTTCGACCCGCACCGCTTCGCCAGCACGCCGTCGGACTTCCACGCCTCGATGAAGCTGCGCCAGGCGCAGGCACCGCATGCGATGCTCGCCACCGCCACGCACGACCACAAGCGCGGTGAAGACGTTCGCGCGCGGCTTGCCGTGCTGAGCGAGATGCCGCAACGGTGGTCGCGCACCCTCCAGGACTGGACGGCCCGCATCGCGCCGCTCGACGCCGACGATGCGGCCATGCTGTTGCAGACGATCGTCGGCGCTTGGCCGCTCGACCTGGAGCTCGACGACAACCCTGGCCGGCTCGCCTTCGCCCGGCGCGTGATTGGCTGGCAGGAGAAGGCGTTGCGCGAGGCGAAGCTGCGCAGCGACTGGTCCGATCCCAACCGGTCCTACGAAAAAGCCGCGCGCGATTTCGTCATGCATCTCGTCGTCGGGGACGGACAGTTGGAACTCATCACCGACATCTTCGCCTTCATCCAGTCGATCGCCGCAGCCGGTGCGGTCAATGGGCTGAGCCAACTCGTGCTGAAGCTCACCGCCCCCGGCGTGCCAGATCTCTATCAGGGCACTGAGTACTGGGACTTCAGCCTAGTCGATCCCGACAACCGCAGGCCCGTCGATTTTTCCGCCCGACGGACGAGTCTCGGCGAAACAAGCCTCGCGACGGCCGTTGCGTCATGGCGCGACGGGCGGATCAAACAGCTGGTGGCGCATCGTCTGCTGGCACTGCGGAGAGCCAGGCCCGAGCTCTTTGCCACTGGCTCGTATGAGCCGATCGACGATGGCGACCATGTCGTGGCGTTCCGCCGGCAACATGGATCGGACGGCGTGCTGGTGGCGGTCCCGCGCCTTCCTCAGAGGTCGATGGCCGAGCCTGGCCAAATTTCCCTCGAGAAACGTCCCTCCGTGCAGCTGGCTGGTGCGCATGAGTTGTTCGACGACCGGCTGCCGGTGGCCGTTTTGTCCACATTTGCATGCTGAATTTGCGTGTAGAAAGACAATTCGCGGCGGCGTGGAATGCAGACACGCAGCTTTACGCACGGGAGCCGAGGGGAGGGAAAAACCCAAGAGCGGAAATCCGTCAGCTAGCGGCCAGGACCTCACGGTGCGTAGGTAGCAAACATGGCCAGCCGGAGTTGCGACCGGCCCGCGAGAATTTTCGGCATAGCTGCAGAATGCTGTGGCATTTCTGTGGTCCGGTGCGATTTTTAGATCAAAATCCTTGCCGCAGTGCAGCAGAACGAGAAGAATCGGAGAACTTGGGGAGCCACTTTTTCGTCGCCGGCCTGCGTCAGATCAGCCTGCGCACGGAATGTCTGCAACCGCCCCCGTGAGTGGTCGTTTTTCGATTTGGATCATCGCGACCTGGATCGGCAATGAAAAAGAGGCATCCTTTGAAACAAGCTTTTGGGATGAGCCTGTTGTTGCTTTCCGGATGCGACGTCGCGCGCAACGCCCGCAGCGACCTGTCCAAAGCAACCGATGCAATCGCATCTGCTACTCAATCTCGCCCGACTCAGGCGCAAGTATCTGCCAGAAAAACCGAGCCACGCCCTGCCGCCAAATCGACGGATGCTCCAGATTCCGCTAAGCAAACAGTTGCTGCACAGGAATCTCCGAGGGACGTCGCCGCGGCCGCACCCGTAAACCTGATTGGCAAGAGCGAAAGCGAGATCCGCGTCCTGCTCGGCCCACCAACAAGCGAGGAGGATCGCGCGCCAGGCAAAACCTGGCACTACCAAGACGGTCAATGCACGTTGGACATCCAGCTCTTTCCCGATGTCCAGACGCGCACATTTGGAACCCTTGCGTACGAGGTAAAGAGCAATGACAGCACCGATGAAGGAAAACGTCTCTGCATGGCCCAGCTCAAATCCCGTACCCAGGCCCGGGGGGGATGAAGCTGCGGGCGACCTCATCCGGCTGATCTTCGTCGACGACGACGACGATTACCGGGAGGCTGCGACGGGAGAATTGATCGACCTGGGCTTCTCGGTCGACAGCTTCGCCGACGGTGCCACCATGCTCGCATCGGTCATGGATGGCATCGATGCCGACGTGATCGTGCTGGATTGGAATCTGCCCGCCCTGCCCGGCATCGATCTCCTGCCGAGACTGCGCCGACAGGGCATCCTCCTGCCGGTCGTCTTCCTGACCGGCCGCTCGTCGCCGGTGCATGAGAACCTGGCGCTCGATCGCGGCGCGCTCGACTTCGTCGACAAGTCCCGTGGCGTGCCGATTCTCGCCAAGCGCCTGCGCCTGCTCGTCGAGCCCGCCAAGCGGCCCGCCGAGCTCGAAGTCGACGAGACGTTGCATTGCGGACGGCTTATGCTGAAGCCGCGGATCGGGCGTGCTTTCTGGGACGATGTCGACCTCAACCTGACCTTGACCGAGTTCAACATCGTGCGGCTGCTCGCGTCGAACATTGGCAACCACGTGACGTACCGCGCAGTATACGACTGCATGCATCACGTCGGCTTCATCGCGGGGAGCGGCGAGAATGGCTATCGAACCAATGTCCGCTCATCGATCAAGCGGATTAGAAACAAGTTCCGAATCGTCGATTCTCAGTTTGGCGAGATCGAGAACTACCCCTCCTTCGGTTACCGATGGGGAACTCCCATGGCAACTCCGACATAGCTGGCTGAAGGTCGCGCGCCAGCTCGGCGCGTCACTCACCGTCAAACTGGTCGGGCTGATCGGCATCTTCATCGCCCTGCCCATCGTGCTGTATGGTCAGTTCGAGGATGCCGATCACCAGATGCGGGATCTGGTCACGCGCGCCATCCAGGATCGCAGCAAGCTCATCTCCAGCGCGCTCGAACCGGTGCTCGACAAGACGGAGCCGGCGGCCAATGCAGGCCTCAACACGCAGCTCGCCCGCTTCACCAGCGACGGCACGGTGCTGAGGCTGATGTGGCAACCGCCCAACGGCAATGCATTCTACTTCGTCGCCTCCGCCCCCATCATTCGCGCCGACGACGTGACACCCGAGCTCGACGAGCTGTCGCGCCGCGGCATCCTGAAGAAATTGTCCGAAGCGTGCATCTGGGATGCGTCGGACGAGATACGCTACAAGCAACCCAACGGCACGGTCGAACTCCTGACTTCGATCATTCCGATCAAGAACCAGCGCGGATGCTGGGTGATGACCTCGACGCACACGACGTCGGAGTTCCTCAACACCTCGATCGGTCGTCCCTACTGGGAGACGCGCGCGGTGCGCATTGCCGCCGTGATCTATCTGGTGCTCGTGCTGCTGGCCGTACTCGCCGCGTTCAGCATCTGGATCAGCCTGCGGCGCTTTCGCCAAGTCGCCGGTGAAATCGGCGAGGGTCGCATCGGCGACTATGCCTTCTCCCAACGCAACGTCGTGCCCGAACTGTCGAGCGTGGCGCGCGGCTTCGACAAGCTGGTGCTCGACCTCAAGCGCCTTTCGCACCAGATCCGCCAGTCCGCCGAGGACAACGCCCACTCCTTCAAGACGCCGCTCGCAGCGGTCCAGTCCTCGCTCTCGCCGGTGCGACGCGCCGTGCCGCTGGAGGACAAGCGGGCACGACGGGCACTGGAGATCATCGATTCCTCGCTCGCCCGGCTGCTCGCCTTGGTCAATGCCGCGCAGCGCCTCGACAGCAGCGCCGCCGACCTGGTTGAAGCGCCGCGCGTCCCGGTCAACCTGACGGAGATCGTGGGCGAGGCGACGCTCAATCTCCGCGAGATCATGGCAGCGAGGGACATCCGCCTGATCCGCCGGCTCGACGACGCTGTCATGGTGCGCGCCGGCATCGGGGTGCTCGAGATCGCGCTTCAGAACATCCTGGAAAACGCGGTGAGCTTTTCGCCGCGCGGCAGTTCGATCGTTCTCACGCTCACGCAGAACCCGCACACCGTCGAGCTTCAGATCGACGACGAAGGGCCGGGAATCGAGCCGGACAAGATCGATCTCGTCTTCGAGCGCTATTTTTCCTCACGCCAACCGGCCGAGATGGGGATACTCCCGGCGGGCCATTCGGGCCTCGGCCTTTGGATCGTTCGCCGGAACATAGAACTGCTGGGCGGTCGCGTGACCGCTGCGAACCGCATCGGCGGCGGCCTTTCGATTGCCATTGTCTTGCCACGCAACGGCGGCTGACCGCAGAAACCAAGCACAATTTGATCACTGGCCGCAGCAATTTGCGGTCCTTAGCTTCGACGGCATGGACACCGTCTCTAGCGATCTTTCCAAGTTTCAGCTTCAAGGCTCCGCCCAAATTCACCCCATCATCCTGTCGGGAGGGTCGGGCACACGGCTGTGGCCACTGTCGCGCGCGGCATATCCGAAGCAGCTCCTGCCGCTCGTCTCGGAGCGCACCTTGCTGCAGGAGACCGCGGCCCGCACGCTCGACGATGTCGGCTACGCGGCGCCGTTGCTGATCTGCAACGATGAGCACCGCTTCCTGGTCGACGAGCAACTTCGCCAGGTCGGCATCGAACCGCAGGCGATCCTGCTCGAGCCGGTCGGGCGGAATACGGGCCCGGCCATCGCTGCGGCCGCACTCTGGCTGCTGGCCCGCGATCCGGACGCCCTGATGCTGGTGCAACCCTCCGACCACGTGATCGCCGACACGGCCGAGTTTCATCGCGCCGTAATGCGCGGCCTTGCCGCGGCGCAGGACGGCCGTCTCGTCACGTTCGGCATCAAGCCGAGCCGGCCCGACACGGGCTATGGATACATCCAGAGTGGCGCCGCGCTCGACGGGATCGACGGCGTGTTCGCCGTCGATCGCTTCGTCGAGAAGCCCGACCGCGCCAGGGCCGAACGCTTCCTCGCCTCCGGCGGCTTCTACTGGAACAGCGGCATCTTCCTTCTGGGCGCGCGCGCCTACATCGACGAGTTGGCGCACATCAATCCCGAGATGCTGGCCGCCTGCGAACGCGCCGTGCAGGCGGGCCAAAGCGACCTCGCCTTCTTCCGCCTGGGCGCCGCCGATTTCGGCAGCGCACCGTCGCTGTCGATCGATCACGCCGTCATGGAGCATACGCAACGCGCCGCCGTGGTCCCGGCCGACATGGCCTGGAGCGACGTCGGTTCGTGGCATGCGCTGCGCGATATCGGCCGCAGCGATGTCGACGGCAACGTCTCCCATGGCGACGTTGTCATGGAGCGCGTGCGCAACTCCTACATCCGGACGGAGGGCAAGCTCGTCGCCGTCGTCGGAGTCGACAATCTCGTGGTCGTGGCGACCGAAGACGCGATCCTCGTCGCCTCCGCCGACGAGGCCGGCCAGGTCTCCGGGCTCGTAGAGACGCTGCGCCGGCGCAATCGCACCGAACCGATGCAGCACACCACCGGCTACCGCCCGTGGGGCAACTATCGCACCGTCGATGCCGGCGACCGCTTCCAGGTCAAGCGCATCACTGTCAAGCCCGGCGGCAAGCTCAGCCTGCAGAAGCACTATCACCGTGCCGAGCACTGGGTCGTGGTCTGCGGCACCGCCCTCGTCCAGCGCGGCGAGGATCGCATGCTCGTCCGCGAGAACGAGTCGGTCTACATCCCGATCGGCACCGAACACCGGCTGGAGAATCCCGGCAAGGTGCCGCTGCAGCTCATCGAAGTGCAATCCGGCCCGTATCTCGGCGAGGACGACATCGTGCGTATCGCCGACACCTACGGCCGCGTCTGAGCAACTCAAGAGCAAGAGGTGATGACATGCTCGCTCCCTTCGTGACGCTCGGTTCCGTTTTTCGCATCGGCATCGCCGCCGCGCTGTTGGCGCTGGGCGCCTGCGGCGACCGCGACCCCTCGCCGATCGTGCCCGACACGTCGCTGTCCAGCGCGGGCGATACGTCGATGATGCAGCTCGCGTCCGCCGACGGTACGAGTACCCCCAATGTCCGCGGCTCGACCGCCAACTACAAGCTCGGCCCGAACGACCACACCCGCATCATCGTGTTCGGCCAGCCGACGCTGACCGGCGAATATGTGCTCGACGGCAACGGCGTTCTTTCCTTCCCCCTGATCGGAAACGTGAAGGCGGCCGGCATGACACCGATGGAGCTGCAGCATACGATCGCCAGCAAGCTAGATCCGGACTACCTGCGCAACCCCAGCGTCAGCGTCGAGGTCTCGACCCGCCGGCCGTTCTACGTGATGGGCGAGGTGCAGAAACCCGGCAGCTATCCCTTCGTGACCGACATGACCGTGCTGAACGCCATCGCGACCGCTGGCGGCAACACCTATCGCGCCAACATGTACAACTTCTACGTCAAGCGCCTGCAGAACGGCCGCACCGTTCGCATCGCCGCCACGCAGGAGACGATGCTGCAACCGGGCGACACTGTCGAAGTCCGCGAACGATATTTCTGAGGGTTCACATGCCTGATGAATTTCCCCGTATCTCGTCGCGGCGTTCCCCGACGCTGCGCTCCGTCCCCTCGACCGAGCGATATCTGCCGCCGGCCGCGCCGATCCTTCGGCCCGCACCCGTGCCGGAAGAAGGGTTGGCCGATACGCTGCGCAAGCTCTGGCGCCGGCGCAAGCTGATCGCGGTGACGACGGCCATCGTGGGCGGCCTGGCGACATTCGTGGCCTGGTCGCTGCCTTCCTATTATGTGGCGGAGGCAAGGGTCCTGGTCGGCGTCGACAGCCCACGCGTGTTGAATGCCGAGGCGATCATCACCGACGTCAGCCCCGACGCCGAACGCGTGGCGAACGAAGGCTTCGTCCTGCAATCGCGCACGCTCGCGAAGACCGTGATTGATCAGCTCAACCTTGCCGACAACGCGCAATTCAACCCCGATCTCGCGACACCCTCGTTCTGGTCGCGCGCGACGGACGTCAGGAGCTACCTGCCGGCCAGCGTTGCCGACCGGCTCGATCACCTCTTCAAGGCGCCGGCGAAGCCCGTTCCCCCTTCCGACAAGGCGTTGTCGGCGCGTGACAATCGCCTGATCGACGTCTTCCTGACGCATATCGACGTATCGCTGCTCGGCCGCTCGCATGTGCTGAGCGTCAAGGCCGATGCGCGCGATCCCGACATGGCGGCATCGATCGCCAATTCGCTGGCCAACAGCTACATCGACTACCAGCGCCGCGACAAGATCGCGACCATGGACCGGGTCGACAAGTTCCTGTTGAGCCGGGTCTCCGAGCTGCGCGACCAGGTGCGCAAGTCCGACCAGGCCGTCGAGGACTATCGCCGCAGCCATGGCCTCTACAAGAGCGGCAGCAACGGCGTGACGGCCCAGCAGTTGAGCGAACTCAATTCGCAGCTGCTTGCGGCCCAGACCGCGAAAGCCGAAGCGGATTCGCGGCTTCAGGAAGCGCGGGAAGTGAGCAAGGGTGGCCTCGGCGGCAGCGAGAGCGTGCCGGAGGTCCTGAAGTCGCCGCTGATCTCCACGCTGAAGACATCGCAGGCCGACGCCGAGCGCAAGGCCGCCGAGCTGTCCGCCATGTATGGCGCCAAGCACCCGCTGATGGCCAACGCCAACGCCGAAGTCGGCAGCGCCCGCGCCAAGGTGGCGGGGGAGATCGCCAGGACGATCGACGGCCTCGCGCGCGAGGCCAGGTCGGCCGATGCCCGCTACAAGGCGCTCGCCCAGAACTTCGAGCAATTGAAGGGCCAGATGGGCCAGGTGAACGACCAGTCGATCGGGCTCGAGGCGCTGGAACGCGACGCCACCGTGAATCGCAACCTGCTGGAGGCGATGCTCAATCGCGCCAAGCAGAGCACGGGCGCCGCCGAGATGCTCCAGGCCAACGCCAAGCTGGTGTCGCCGGCGGCGCCGACCGAGGCGCCGAGCTATCCGCCCAAGTCGCTGATCGCCTTCCTGGGACTCGTCGGCGGCCTGATGGTGGGCTCGGCGATCGCCCTGATGCGCGAAGGCGGCGATCACACGTTCCGCCGCGCCGACCAGATCGAAGGCATGATCGGCCTGCCGGTGATGGCGATGGTGCCGCAGCTGAGCAACCGCACGCCGCCCGCGATGGAGGTGATCCGCCATCCGACGTCGGCCTATAGCGAGGCGCTGCGTCGCCTGCAGGTCGGCATCGAGCTTTCCGAGGCCGCGGCCTCGCCCAAGACGCTGCTGTTCAGCTCGGCGACGCCGTCGGAGGGCAAGACGGTGATGGTCTCCTCGCTCGGCCGCCTGCTCGCCTCGAACGGCAAGCGCGTGCTGCTGATCGATTGCGACTGGCGCAGCCCCAAGCTGCACCAGATCTTCCGCTGCAGCAATCGCGACGGGCTCGCGAGCCTGCTGTCGGACAACTCCGACACGGTGTCGCTCGACAACCTGATCCATCACGACGCGCTGTCCGGTGTCGACGTGCTGCCCTCCGGCAACTGGAGCCCGCGGTCGGCGCATTTCATCGGCTCGCCGCGGATGGCCCAGCTCATTGACGCCTTGTCGCAGCACTACGACTTCATCATTCTCGACACCGCGCCGGCACTGGTGACGGCCGACGTGCTCACCCTCTCGCGCATCGTCCAGAAAGTGGTGTTCGTCGTCCGCTGGGGACACACGCGCCAGGATGCGGCCGTCGAAGCGCTGAAGCAGATCGCCGACGCGCAGGGCAACATTGCCGGCGTCGTCCTGTCGCGCGTCGTCGCGCGCCAGTATCGCCAGTACGGCTACCGCGACCCGTTCTACGAATATTCGCGGCCAGTCAAGGCGACCTTCGGCTGATCAGGTCATGGGCACGTCGGATATCCTGTTCGTCACGCGTTACTTCTGGCCGGAGCTGATCGGCTCGGCGCCCTTCACGAGCGATATCGCCGAATGGCTGGCCCAGCAGGGTCATCGCATGACCGTGCTGAGCGGCCTGCCGCACTATCCCGGCGTCGAGGTGTTTCCGGCCTATCGCGACGGACGATGCCGAAGCGAGACCGTCGGCACGATCTCGGTCGAGCGGCTGCGGTCGGGCCCCCCGCGCAAACCCTCGGCCCTCGCCCGCATCGCCAACGAGGCGGACTTCCTGTGGCGCGGTCTGGGCGCGCTGGCCGCCGGCCGCGTGAAGCGTCATCCGGTCGTACTGGCGCTCTGCCCCTCGATCCTCAGCGTTGCGCTGGCCGTCGCCGGGCGCAAGCGCGGCGGCGTCTGCATCGCCATCGTCCACGACATCCAGTCGGGGCTTGCCGAGCGCCTGGGCATGGGCGGTGGACGGCTGGCGTCCGTCATGCGCGCCACCGAGCGCGCCCTTCTCAACCGGACCGACCTCGTCGTCGTGCTGTCGCCGGAGATGAAGGACCAGCTGCGCGCGATCGGCGTCACGGCGCCGATCGACGTCATTCCGCTGTGGGTCGATACTGACCAGATCCAGCCGGTCGAGAGCCTGCCGCACGCCTCGGTGAAGGTGCTGTACAGCGGCAATCTTGGACGCAAGCAGGGTCTCAGCCAGGTCGTCGCCATGGCCGAGCAACTGGCCGAACGCCGCCCCGACATCGAGATCGTGCTGCGCGGCAACGGCAACCAGGCGCACGAACTGGCTGCCGAGATCGCGCGCAAGGGGCTGGGCAATATCAGCCTGGCCGAGCTGCAGCCGAACGTCACTCTGGCGACGGCACTCTGCGCGGGCGACATCCACCTGGTTCCGCAGAATCCCGAAGCCGCCGCCTTCGCCGTCCCGTCCAAGGTCTTCAACATCATGGCCGTCGGCCGGCCGTTCGTGGCGACCGCGTTGCCCGGCAGCACGCTGTGGCACCTGCAGCGCCAGAGCGGCGCCTTCCTCTGCGTGCCGCCCAACGAGCCGTGGACGTTCGCGGAAGCCGTGTTGAAGCTCGCCGACGACGGCGAGCTTCGCACGGAACTCGGCCGGCGCGGCCGCGCCTTCGTCGAGGAACACTACGCCAAGCCGCGCATCCTCGCTGCTTTCAAGACCTGCCTCGATGCCGTCGCCGCAGGCCGCTAGACGACGCCTTCTGATCTTCGAGCCGGATGCCGAAGGGCATGCGCTTGAGTGGCTGCAGCACCTGATCTCCTTCGCCGAGGCGGCAACGGAGCTGTTCATCGTGGCGCCTCGCGCCCTCTGCACGGCGCTCGAGCGCTCTATGCCGCAGCCCACGCCGGTGCCTGTGACGCTCATTCCCCTCGCCCCGCTGGAGCAGCGGCTTTGCCTGCAGCGACCGTTGCCCATGGCCGCTTTCGCCCGCTGGTGGGTCATGCGCCGGTATCTCATGCGGACCGGCGCCGATACCGGTTTCTTCCTGATGATCGACCTGCAATCTCTGCCGCTCGCGCTGGGCCTTGGCATGGCCGGCCGCCGGGTCGCGGGCATCCTCTTTCGTCCCTCCGTGCACTATGGCGAGATCGGGCCCTATAGCCCCAGCACCACCGAGCGCCGGCGCGACCGGCGCAAGGAGCTGCTCTACCGCCGCATGCTTGCCAACCCCGCGCTCGACCGCGTGCTGTCGCTCGATCCGTTCTTTCCGGCCTATGCCCGCAGCCACTACGCGCACGGCTACAAGGTCGAGGCCCTTCCCGATCCCGCGCATCCGCCCGTCGCGACCATGTCGGTCGCCGAGCCGTCGCCGGCCGGACGCGTCGGCTTCCTGCTGTTCGGCTATCTCGCCGAGCGCAAGGGCCCCCTCGCGGTCCTCGACGCGCTCGCTCTTCTCCCCGCCACAGTCGCCCGCCGGGTCGCCGTCACCTTCGCGGGCCGGGTCGATCCGGCCCTGCGCGACAGTATCGAGCAGAGACGGTTGGCGCTCGCGCGCACGCAGCCCGAGCTCTGGCTGCGCATCGACGACCGCCGCCTCGACAGCGGCGAGCTTGCCGCCCTCGTCGACCGCAGCGACGTGGTGCTGGCGCCCTATCAGCGCTTCGTCGGATCGAGCGGCGTTCTGCTGTGGGCCGCCCGGGCCGGCCGGCCGGTGCTGGCCCAGGAATTCGGCCTGATCGGCAAGCTGACGCGCGACAATCACCTCGGCATCGCCGTCGATTCGGGCGACCCCGCGAAATTGGCCTGCGAGATCGGCCGCATGATCGAGTCGGGGCCGGCAACATTCTTCGACCGCACCGCCGCAGCGCGCTTTGTCGCAGCGCAAACCCCGGAGCGTTTCGCCTCGCTTGTGCTTTCCGTGTGACCAAATACCGGGTCCTCGTTTGATCACAACATGAAGTGGTCGCGTGCGTTGAGACTCCAGTCCAAGGAGTTCGACACATGAAGCATGCCGTTACCGCCGTTGCAGCCGCGCTACCCCTCGCCGCTCCAACCGAAAGACGCGATCAGGCCGTACCGCGTGGCAGCGGACGCACCATCTCCGAAGCCATCACCAGCCGACTGATGACCTGCTATGACGCGCTCGCCATGTTGGGCGCCGGCATCGCCGCCCTTCAGTGGGACGCAGGCAGTGTCGACTGGCGCCTGGGCGGAGTCGTCGTGCTGCTGGGTACCGTGCTCGGCTCGAATTTCCTACACCTCGCAGGAGCACACCGCTTCGCGCAGTTCGCGCGGCTCGACCAGGCTCTCGGGCGGGTCCTGCTCGGCTGGCTCCTCACGCTCGTTGCGTTGCTGGTAGCCACCCACATCTTCGACCCCGTCACGGCTGCCGACGGACCGTGGGTCGCCCTGTGGTTCGCGGGCGCCACGGCGCTGCTAGGCGGCAGCCGCGTGCTCCTGTGGCGCCAGATGAAGCGCTGGGAGCAGGCCGGCCGTCTCGGCGAAGTCGTGGCAATCGTGGGCGCAGGCCCGGTCGCGCAGCGCCTGCTGCGCGATCTCAACGCCCATCACACCAACCTGCGCATCGTCGGCGTCTACGACGACAAGGCCGCGCGCCTGCCCGCCCAATGCATGGGGCACCCGATCCGTGGCACGGTCGACGACCTGATCGACGACGCACGGCGGCTCGGCATCGACACCGTGATCGTGGCCCTGCCGCTCGCCGAGGATCGCCAGCTCGTCGACACGCTGAACAGGCTTTGCCTCGTACCCGTGGACGTGCGGCTCTGCCCCGATGCCTTCGGCCTGCGCCTGGGCGAAGTGCAGGCCAGCCACATGGGCGGCCACACCTTCCTGAATGTCATCGACCGCCCGCTGCGCGAGGGCCGCTGGGCGATCAAGGCGCTCGAAGATCGAGTGTTGGGCGCCGCCATCCTGACGATGATCGCACCGGTGTTGCTGGCGATCGCCATCGCCATCAAGTGCGACAGCCGCGGGCCGGTGTTCTTCCGCCAGAAGCGCTATGGCTACAACAACACGCTGATCGAAGTGTGGAAGTTCCGCAGCATGTACACCGAGATGACCGACGCCAACGCCGAGCAGCTCACGCGCCGCAACGATCCGCGCATCACGCGCGTCGGCGCTTTCCTGCGCCGCACGAGTCTCGACGAGTTGCCCCAATTCATCAACGTCGTGCGCGGCGAGATGTCGATCGTGGGCCCCCGCCCGCACGCCCTGTCGGCCAAGGCGGGCACGATGCTCTACCAGGACGCCATCAAGTATTACGACGCCCGCCATCGCGTGAAGCCCGGCATCACCGGCTGGGCCCAGGTGAACGGCTGGCGCGGAGAGACCGACACCGTGGAACAGATACGGAAGCGTGTCGAACATGACCTTTACTACATCGACAACTGGTCGATCCTGCTCGACCTCAGGATCATCTTCCGCACCATCCTGGGCGGCTTCACCGGTCGTCACGCCTTCTAGACCGCCAGCGGAGCACATCATGCGCTGTCTCTGGCTGACGCTCGCGGACCCCGAGCCCCGCCACAACGGCCAGTACGTATATTCGGGCGGCTTGATCGATTCGGTCGCGGCGACCGGCAGCGACGTGGAGGTACTCGGCCTGCGCCGGCGGGACTCCGCCCGCTGCAACGGCGCGCGGGGCGAACATGTCGTCTGGTGGCTGCCGGGCGAGCCGCTCGAGGCGCGGCACTCGCGGTGGGGCAGCCTCACCTCCTGGCTGCCGCACATCGCCTACCGATGCCACACCGGTGCGATGCGCCGCGAGCTCGACGGCCTGCTGCGGCGCGGCGGATGGGACGGCATCGTGTTCGACGGCATTTCCGTCGGCTGGGCGTTGCCCCAGGTGCTGGCGCACTATGCCGGCCGCAGCGATCGGCCGCGGTTGATCTATGTGTCGCACAATCACGAAGAGAGCCTGCGTTTCCAGGTGGCCGAGAGCCAACCGCGCTTCTTCAAGCGGCAGGCCGTGCGCTTCGACGCACTCAAGGTCTCCTGGCTCGAGCGCGAGCTGGTCGACAAGGTCGACTATGTCACCGCGATTACGCCCGAGGATCTTTCGCTCTATCGCCAGCGCCGCGACAAGCCGATGGGCGTCGTGACGCCGGGGTATCGCGGCCGCCGCCTCAAGGAACGGCGCATCTCCAGATCCGTGCCCCGTCGCGCGGTCATCGTCGGCTCGTTCGACTGGATCGCCAAACGGATGAACCTCGAGGAATTCGTCGACATCGCCGACCCCCTGTTCGCCGAGCAGCATGCGGAGCTCCAGGCGGTCGGCAGCGCCGAGGAATCCTTCCTCACCCGCCTGCGCAATCGCACGGTGGCGACGCGCTTCACCGGTACGGTGCCCGACGTCACGAGCTACATGGATGATGCGCGCATCGCCATCGTGCCCGAGCGCAACGGCGGCGGCTTCAAGCTCAAGATGCTGGAATACGTCTTCAACCGCATCCCGGTGTTCGCCCTGACCGGTTCCTTCGCCGGCGTGCCCCTGCGCCACAACGACAGCGTCATGCTCTTCCCCGACCATGCCTCCCTCGCCCACGGCGTTCTCGAGGCGATCGACGATGTCGACCGGCTGAACATCCTCCAGGATCGCGCCTACGCCGCCTGTCGCGACCACTTCGACTGGGCGAGCCGGGGCCGGCAGATCCTGTCGGCAATCGCCGCGTCATGACCGCGTCCAGGCGCCTCGATGTCCTCGATATCGCGCTGGTCGTGATTTTTCTGCTCGGCCTCTATATGGGCGTATCCCTGCAGATCACGACCAAGATACCGCTGACCTGCGCACCGTCGGGCGCCGCCGGCCTCTTCATGCTGTGGCGCCGGCGCGACCGCATCCAGCCCGCGCACCTGGCCGGCCTGCTGGTCGTGATCGTCCTCTATCTCGGCTCGGTCATGGCAGCTGAGGACATCTCGTTCCTCAGCAAGCGGTTCACCGGCCTGGTGCAGATCACCTATTCGCTCGTGATCGCCTACGCGATGTTCCTGACCCTGGTCGAGGCCGAGCGCGACCAGATCGCCATGATCCTGTTCGTCTTCGCCCTCGCCATCATCGTGGGCTGCCTGCTCGAGACCTATGCCGGCCTGCGGCCGCTGAGCGACAAGGTGCGCGAGATTCTCTACGATCCCGGCGTCGTCTACGACAGCGACCGCCGCGACGAGATCCTGTACGGTCGCATCCGGCCGAAGCTCTTCACCTCGGAGCCCTCCGCCGTCACTTTCGCCTATACCCATTGCGCCTCGGTCTGGCTCGTCGTCAGTCGCTGGCGCTTCAAGCTCGTCATCTATGCGGGCCTGATCGGGCTGGCCCTTGTCGTACTGCCGGGGCCGACCCTGGTCCTCATGATGTTGCTGGCCGTGCCCTATCTCATCTTCCTGGCAGGCGCCCGCCCCGGCCGGCCGCAGCTCACCCGCATGATCGGCGCAGCGGCATTGTCGTCGCTGGTCGTGCTCATTGCCTTCGTGCTCGGGACCACGCTCTTCGCCGCCCGCATCGCCCAGATGCAGCACGGCGACGACGCGAGCTTCTTCTACCGCTTCACCGGACCGATGCTCGTGGCTTTCGACATGTTCCGCCACCATCCGTGGGCCGGCTCGGGCCTGACCGGCGAGCCGTACATCGCCGACCAGGTGCTGACCGTCTATATGAACTCCGGCTCGTTCTCCTCGGCCTGGCGCATCCCCAAGATCGGCGACGTGCTGACCAACTATTTCTGGCTGCACTGGATCTATCTCGGCGTGGTGTGGGGCGTGGCGTTGGTGGTCGGCCTCACCTGGTGGCTGCGCAAGCTCGGCACGCCAAGCGTCCTTTTCTGCTGGATCGTCTGGGTCATCCTGGGCCAGGCCTCCGGTTCCTATGTCGGTCCCAAGACCTGGGCCGTTCTGCTGATCGCGGCCGCCGCGGCGATCCTGAGCGGACGCGAGATCGCCGTGGCCGAGCCCCGTGCCGCAAGGAAGCCGCTGTTCCAGCATCGCCTCGCCACGTGAGCCACGACGATGCCGGGCGCCGCTTGCTGCTCGGCCCTGGTAGCGCCTACGTCGGACGAGGACGGCGCAACGGTAGGCTCATAAGCGCCACGAGCTCGCGGCGCGTGTCCGGCCAGGCAAGCAGCACCAGCAATCCAACGACCAAGGCCGTGGCGCCGACCACGGCGATGCCCGCAGCCGTCGGGGCCGTTTCGACCTGCCGAACGAGGAAGACGGCCACTGCCATAGCCGCGGCAGCCGATGCCGGCGGCGCGATCGCCCGCCAGATATCGGAGACCCGCACCGGCCCCTGCCGAGTCGCCAGCCAGAATGCGACGGGCGCGCGGAGGGTCAATCCAGCCACGGCCAGTGCCGCGGCGACGCCGTTCACTCCCCACTGCAGGCCGATCAGGATCGCGGCGACGCACAGGGAAGCGTCGATCAGGGTCGCCCGCAGCATCTCGCCCGTGCGGGCCTGGGTCATGTAAAGCAGGCCGGCGGCCAGCAACACCGGCAGATAGGTCGCCGACACGCTGAACAAGGCGACGAGGGGAATGGCCTGGAGCCAGGACGGACCCAGCAGGATCCGGACGACCCAGTCGGCCGTCATGGCCACCAAAGCGAACGCCGGCATGGTGAGGAGCGCGAGCTTCTGCATCACCTGGGCGAACATGGCGCGGTAGCGTGCCGGGTCGTCGTTCAGTCGGCTCAAGGCCGGCATCGCGGCGGCATAGACCGGGGCATTGATGGTGTTGACCGGCATCAACAGGAGTCGCGTCGTGCGCTCGTAAAGGCCGAGCACGGCCGGCCCCCACAACCAGCCGATCAGGATCTGGTCGATGCTGCGGGCGAAGGCGACCGCCAGTCCACTGCCTGTCACCGAGGCTCCGAAACCCAGCAGCGTCCGCATGTCGGCCGTCCGCGCCGGAAGTGCCGGCCGCCACCGGCAGATCAGCCAGCTCGCGACCATCAGGAACAGGGGCGATACGAGCCGTTGCGCGACCAGCGCCCAGTAGCCGGCGCCCCAGATCGCGAGGCCGATCGCCACGGCAAAACCCAGGAGATCGGCAGCGGTCTCCATGCCGGCAATGGCCACGAACCGCATCTGGCGTCGCAAGAGCGCCCAGTGCTGGACGGTGAGCCCGCTCGCGACGAAAGCGAGCGCCAGCCAGTGCGCGACGCCGGTGAGCGCGGGCTGGTCGTAGAACACCGCAAGCAGCGGGGCCGCCAGGAACAGGCCAAGTCCGAGGACCGCGCCGACACCGGCATTGATCCAGAACAGCGCGGACACCTGGGCATGGGTAATGCCCTGCCGCTGGATCGTCGCGGCCGACAAGCCGAATTCCTTGACGAGATCGAGAATCGCCCCGATCGCGGCGACCATCGCCAGCAGGCCAAAGGCCTGGGGCGGCAGAAGACGCGCGAGCACGACCAGCGTCGCCATCTGGCCCGCCACCCGCACCGCCTGAGCGGCCATCAACACGGCGCCGCCGCGTCGCGACCGCCGTCCGATATCTGCCGTCAGGTGATCGGTGGCGAGATGCTGCTCAGGCGACCGCACGCCGCTTTTCGCCGGAGGCATGATCGACATACCAGCGATAGGTCGCCTCGAGGCCCGCCTGCAATGGCGTCTGCGCCCGCCATCCGATCGACGCGGCAAGGCTGGCATCCAGCATCTTGCGCGGCGCACCGTCGGGCCGCGACGTGTCGAAGCGGATGCCGCCCTTGTAGCCCACGACCTTGCAGATCAGGCTCACGAGGTCGCGGATCGGCACGTCGGAACCCGGGCCGAGATTGACGAACTGCTCGCCCGAATAGTTCTTCATCAGGAAGACCATGCCATCGGCGGCATCGTCGGCGAACAGGAACTCGCGGCGCACCGCGCCGGTGCCCCACACGTCCATCGTCGGCGCCCGCTCTATCTTGGCCTGGTGCGCCTTGACCATCAGCGCCGGAATGACATGGCTCTGCATCAGGTCGAAATTGTCGCCGATGCCGTAGAGATTGCACGGCATCGACGAGATGAAATCGCAGCCATATTGCCGGCGATAGGCCTGCCCCAGCTTGATGCCGGCGATCTTGGACACCGCATACCACTGGTTGGTGGGCTCGAGCGGCCCGGTCAGCAGCGCATCTTCCGGGATCGGCTGCGGCGCCAGGCGCGGATAGATGCAGGACGAGCCCAGCAGCATCAGCTTCTCGACACCCAGGCGCTTCGAGGCCTCGACGACGTTCGCCTGGATCATCAGGTTGTCGTAGATGAACTCGGCCGGCCGCGTGTCGTTGGCATAGATGCCGCCCACCCGCGCCGCGGCCAGGAAGACCGCCTGCGGCTTGGCCTCGCGCATCCAGCGCTCGAGCTGCTCGGGCCGGCGCAGATCCACGGACTCGCGCGGCGCCGTCACGATCTCGCAATTCTCGCTCTGCAGGCGACGCACCAGCGCGCTGCCCACCAGGCCGCGATGGCCCGCCACCCAGACCTTCTTATTGCGCAGCGTGTAGGACGGGCTGGACATACCGGTCTCCCATTTTCTTGATGATCATGCGGTCGGCCTCGACCATCTCCGCCACGAGCTCCTGGAAGCTCGTGCGATGCTTCCAGCCGAGCCGGCTCAAGGCCTTGGCGGGATCGCCCAGCAACAGATCGACCTCGGTCGGGCGCCGATAGACCCCGTCGAGCGCCACCAGCACCTTCCCGGTGGTCTTGCAGCAGCCATGCTCGTCCTCGCCCGAGCCGTGCCAGACGATGGTCCGGTCGATCTGGCGAAAGGCAAGCTCGACGAACTCGCGCACCGTGTGGGTCTCGCCCGTCGCCAGCACGTAGTCGTCCGGCGTGTCCTGCTGGAGGATGGACCACATGCCTTCGACATAGTCGCGGGCATGGCCCCAGTCGCGCTTGGCATCGAGGTTGCCGAGATAGAGCACGTCCTGGAAGCCGCGCTCGATCGCCGCCACCGCGCGCGTGATCTTGCGCGTGACGAAGGTCTCGCCGCGGATCGGCGATTCGTGGTTGAACAGGATCCCGTTGGAGGCGTGCATGCCATAGGCTTCGCGGTAGTTCACCGTGATCCAGTAGGCGTAGAGCTTGGCCACGGCGTAGGGGCTGCGCGGATAGAATGGGGTCTGCTCGCGCTGCGGCGTTTCCTGCACCTTGCCGAACAGCTCCGACGTCGAGGCCTGGTAGAAGCGCACGTCGTCGTTCATCTGCAGGATTCTGATCGCCTCCAGAAGCCGCAGCGTGCCGAGCGCATCGGTGTTCGCCGTGTATTCCGGCGTCTCGAAGCTGACCTGCACATGGCTCTGGGCCGCGAGGTTGTAGACCTCGGTCGGCTTGATCTCGCCCAGCAGGCGCAGGAGGTTCGTCGAGTCGGTCATGTCGCCGTAGTGCAGGAACAGGCGTACGCCGGCGTCGTGGCGGTCGCGGTACAGGTAGTCGATGCGCTCGGTATTGAGCAGCGAGGAGCGCCGTTTGATGCCGTGCACGATGTAGCCGCGATTGAGCAGGAAGTCGGCAAGGTAGGCGCCGTCCTGGCCCGTGATGCCTGTGATCAGGGCAATCTTGTCTTTCATACGCTAGACCCTTCTGTTCAGGAAAAAAGCATCCGCTGGGCCACGCGATCCCAGGAATGGGTGCCGAGCACGTAACGTTGAGCCGCCTCCGCCATGCGTTCGAGGCGCGCCGGATCCGACACCGCGCAGACGATGGCCTCGGCGAGGGCGTCGGGATCGGCTCGGTCGACGAGGAAGCCGTGGCGTCCGCCGTCGGCCAGCTCCGGCAAGCCGTTGCGCGCCAGGCCCATGACCGGCGTGCGCGAGGCCATGGCCTCGAGATAGACCTGGCCCCATGGATCGTTGAGCATCGGCTGCACCAGCAGGGTCGAGCCGTGATAGAGCCGCTGCAGCTCCTCCCAGGGCAAGTGGTCGCGGAACTCGATGCCGCGCATCGGCGGCACGAAGCGCCGGCTGCGGACATCGCCCACGATGGTGAGCGACAGATCGGGGCGCCGCTTGAGGGCGCGCTCGTAGGCCGCCAGCAGCAGCACGCCGCCCTTGGCCCGGAACAGGTGCTTGGCGACGAACAGGAGGCGCGGCCGCGTATAGTCCTTCGGCCCCTGGAACGGGCGGATCGAGCCCATGCCCGAACCGACGGCCGTCACGCGATCGGGCGGCAGGCCATAGTGCCCGATGATGTTGTCGCGCACATAGGTGCCGAAGGTGAAGACGTGGGTCAGGCCCTCGAGCGACCGCCGCTCGGCTTCCTCGAAGGCGCGCATTGCACTCTCGGTGTACTGCGCGGCATTGATGTGATGGCGTCGCGCCAGCGCCCAGGTGTGATCGCAATAGAGATAGTGCTTCGTGCCGTCGGCAACATCGGTCGCCGGCAGGTCGAGCGTGCCGGTGTGCAGGACATGGTGCACGCCCAACCTGCGCGCCTCGCGCGTGACCTGGTCGGCCATGTACCGCCGCGCGCGGAGACTGCGCAACACCTGCTCCGTGGTGACGGGCCGGCCGCGGCCGGCGAGAAAGTCGACGAGCGCCACGCGCATCTTGGCGAGGCGGCCGATCTGGGGCGCAATGGCGTCGATCCGGACGCCGAGGCGCTCGAGGGCGGCGGCGACATTGGCCGGCGCCCCCGACCACGTCCGGGCCGAGCGCGGATGGCCGAATACCGACGTCACGGCGACGTGCCGGAAGCGTGGCGCGCGCTGCAGAGTGTCGAGAAAGGGGGCCACATCCATGATGCGGAGCAGACCATCGCTCACCGTCGCGCGGCCAGTGATCAACCTGTGACGCTTCGCCAAAGCGCCACAGATTGATCACATTGGGACGCATCGCCGCCCGCCGATAATCGACTTCCATGGATGGATCGTTCAGCGCCTCCCCGCAGGGCTCGCGTCGACTCGCCTTCTTCTGCCCCGACGTGGCGGAGACGAGTACGTTGACGCGCGCGCAGCAATTCATCGACCACGGATACGACGTCACCGTCTTCGGCTTTCGCCGCAAGCGCTACAACATGGCCTATCAACCGGAGTGGCCGCACGTGCCGTTGGGCAACACCGCCGATGGGAAATACTGGCAGCGCCTGCGCGCACTGGCGGGCGCCCTGCCGAGGATCTTCGCCAATCGCCGCATCCTGAAGCAGGCCACGGTGTTCTATGCCCGCAACATCGACCAGCTCCTGCTGGCGTTGCTGGCGCGGCTGATCGTCCGCTCCAGGGCACCGGTCGCCTACGAGGTGCTCGACATCCCGCCGATCCTGATGGGACGGGGAATGGGTGCGATCCTGTTGCGCATGGTCGAGCGCTTCTGCCTGAAGCGCACGCGCGTGCTGGTGCTTTCCTCGCCCGGCTTCCATCGCGGCTACTACAAGGCGATCCAGAACTACCGCGGCGCGTGGTTCCTGCTCGAGAACAAGCTGCATCCCACCATCACCGGCCTGGCGGCGCGCGTATCGAGCGTGGAGAAGCGACCGGATGCCGGCGTCAACCGGCCGTGGGTCGTGGGCTACTTCGGCCTGATCCGCGGCGAGGCGACGTTCGACCTGATGACACGGCTGGCCGATCGCCTGCGCGAGAAGGTCGTCTTCCGGTTCCGCGGCGTGCTGACGACCGTCGACCAGGAGAAGTTCGACAGGACGCTGCGCCAGCACGGCAACATGATCTACGGCGGACCGTACCGGCCCTATCGCGACCTCGAGGAGCTCTATCGCGACGTCGACTTCGCCTGGGCGCTCGATCTGGAGAACGCGGACCACAATTCACGCTGGCTGCTGCCCTGCCGCTTCTACGAGGCGGGCTACTTCGGCGTGCCTTGCCTCGCGGTCCACGGCTTCGAGGTGGGATCCCTGCTCGAGCGTCACCGCGTCGGCTGGACGTTCGACAAGCCGCTCGAGGACTCGCTGGTGCGCTTCTTCGAGAGCATCACGTCGTCGGACTACAATCACATCCGCGGCCGGCTCCGCAGCGTGCCCACCGACACGTTCGTCGCGGACCGCGATATCGCCCGGTTAGCCGAGATTCTGGAGACTTGAGGAAATCGCGTCGCGGTTCATCATCACGCAGTCGAACTCGATCAGCCGGAGCGCGCTGTCGCGGCTCACCGGATAGAAGCCCGTGACGTCGAAGCCGCATCCGTCGAGATAGCGGATCGTCTCCATGTAGCTCGGCATGCCCTTGTAGATGCCGATGACCGAGGCTTCGGTCTGCAGCGCCCGCACGTCGGGCAGGCTGTCCTGGCTGCCCTGCAGGACCTCCATGTCGAAGCCCTGCGTGTCGAGCTTGAGATAGGGCCTGTCGAAGTTCAGCCGTTCGCGCAGCACCGGCAGCACGACGTCGAGCGTATGCACCTTCACCGTCTCGACATGGGTGGCGACGTTGAGGCCGTCGTAGTCGCGCGTGCGGCTGTTGTCGGGCTGCAGGAAGGAGCTGAACTGATCCGATGCCATGACGTTGATCGGCAGCGACCCTTCCTGCGCGCCAAGCGCGTAACCCTCGATATGCCAGTCGTTGTCGGAGCGCGCGCGCTCGCGCAGCAGTTCGACGTGGCGGCTAACCGGCTCGAACGAGATGATCGGACCGTCGTACAGCACCTTGTCGCGCAGGAAGTCGTGGTACTGGCCGACGTTCGCCCCGACATCGAGCACGCAGTCGATCCGCAGGCGCCTCAGCAGCTGCTGCAGATGCAGCGCAAAGTCACGCTCCTTCATCTCGCGCAGGGGGACGATGTCGTAGCCGAGCAAACGGCTGACCTTGAGGAAGCTGTCCTTGACGATTTTAAGCATGTCCTCAGCATGCCCGCCGGTTAACGCCGACCTAAAGTGATCTTTCGGTGTCAGCGTGCCGAACTCATCACCATGTCTGCGACCTTTTCACCGATCATGATCGAGGGCGCGTTGGTGTTGCCCGACGTGAGTGTCGGCATGATCGACGCGTCGGCAACGCGCAGCCCCGCGATGCCGTGCACCCGCAGTTCGGCATCGACGACGGCCATGCCATCGGAACCCATCTTGCAGGTGCCGACCGGATGGTAGGTCGTCTCGGCGCTCTTCTTCACCCAGTCGAGAATCTCGTCGTCTGTAGTGCGGCTTTTTCCGGGCGCCCTCTCCGTCACCTGCAGCGGCGCCATCGCGGGAGCGGTCATGATGTCGCGGGCGATGCGCACGGCACGCACGGTGAGCTCGGCATCGACGGACGCAGACAGGAAGTTGAAGTTGATCGCGGGCGCGGTGCGCGGATCGGCCGAGACGACATGGATATGTCCCTTGCTCTCCGGCCGCATCGGATGGGCGTAGCAGGTCATGCCCGACTCGGCTGCGATCCTGGGCCCGTTCGGCCCCGGCTCGGTCAGCATCGGCACCCAGCCCAGCAGCAGGTCGGGCGCGGCCAGCCCCTCGCGCGAGCGCACGAAGGCGCGGATCGGTGCGGCCACCATGCCCAGCATGCCCTTGCCGGTGAGCGCGTACTGCAACGCCTGCTTCACCAGCCCCAGCCCGCGGCCGCGATCGTTGTAGGTGACGCCTCGCTTGCCGATCGCCCAGCGCGTGCGCGGCGCATAGTGATCGCGCAGGTTCTCGCCGACGCCCGGCAGCGCGTGCTGCACGCCGATGCCGAGCGCCTTCAGCCGCTCGGGCTGGCCGATGCCGGACAGCTCGAGCAGCTGCGGGCTGTTGATCGAACCCGCGCTCACCACGACCTCGCGCGCCGCGCGTGCCTCGTGCGCGACGCCGCCCACGGAATAGCGCACGCTGACGCAGCGCCTGCCCTCGAGCAGCAGCCGCTCGGTCAAGGCATTCGTCTCGATGCGGAGATTGGCGCGTTTGCGAATCGGATCGAGATAGCAGCGCGCCGTGCTCATGCGGCGGCCCGAGCCGATCGACGCCTGGCTCATGGCGATGCCGTCCTGGCGCGCGCCGTTGTAGTCGGGATTGTGCGCGATGCCGACCTCGCCCGCCGCCTTGATCAACGCGGTGTAGAGCGGATCGGCGGGCTCGGGATTGGTGATGCGCAGCGGCCCGTCGCGGCCGCGGAAGCGATCGTCGCCGCCGCCCTCGTAGCGCTCCATGCGCTTGAAGAACGGCAGGACGCTCTCATAGCTCCAGCCCTGGTTGCCCATCTGCGCCCAGGTGTCGAAGTCCTGCGCCTGGCCGCGCACGAAGGCGAGACCATTGATCGCGCTCGAGCCGCCGAGCAGCTTTCCGCGCGGCACCGGGATGCTGCGTCCGTTGGTGTTCGCTTCCGGCTCGGAGCTGTAGAGCCAGTTGGCCTTGGGATTCTGGATCAGCCGGGCGAAGCCGACCGGCACGCGCGACCACGGATGGCTTGCCGCACCGGCCTCCAGCAGCAGCACCTTGTTGCGCGGATCGGCCGACAGCCGGTTGGCGACGACGGCACCGGCCGATCCGGCACCGACGACGATGTAATCGTAGTGCCCCATCTTGTCGTTCATCGTTCAGACGGCGCCGTAAGGCTGCCCCCACCGGTCCTGGTAGACGACCTCGTTCAGCGGGCCGCGCTTGGTCGGTCCGAACTTGCCCATCGGATAGCCGATCGGAAGGATCGCATAGGAGTGCACGCCCTCGGGCAGGCCGAGCGCCTTCTCGGCTTCCTTTTCGAAGAACAGGTGCCGCGTCGTCAGCGTGGCGCCGAGGCCCAGCGCCCGCGCCGCCAGAAGCATGTTCTGCACCGCCGGATAGATCGACGCGCCGGCCGAGCGGTTGGGAGTGGGCCCGTCCTCGAGGCAGGCCACGATCCAGACCGGTGCCTCGTGGAAGTGATCCGTCAGATAGGAGACCGCCGCATGCTGGCGCAGATACTGTTCCT
>OUNM011156761.1_pt1 | contig 40479 bp, 32 predicted proteins | sample 1769961 | NCBI WGS metagenome assembly OUNM01 (sample SAMEA3914820, study PRJEB12502) | metagenome | biome: forest; material: soil | place: USA | collected 2012-03-12 | depth 0.3 m | reverse complement strand
GCAGGGCTCCTGGCCTGGTTCAGCGTGGCAGGGCTGCCCGCGAGCCTGCTGGCCCCCGTTCTCGCGGGGCGTCGCGCGGTCCTGAAGGTTATGGCGCCCGGCCTGGGAGTGCTCGTGGCGGCGGCTTTGATAGGAGTCTTGACGGCGCCCGTAGCTTTGCAATTCCTCATGGTCGGCCTGTTGGGGATCGTCCAGAGCGCCGGGTTCGGGCTGGGAATGGCGTTGGTAGTCATCCGCTCGGCAGGGCCAGAGAGCGCCGGCAGCCTGTCCGCCATGAGCCAGGGCCTGGGCTTCGCGTTGGCCTCCCTGGGGCCTTTGGGGGCAGGATTCCTGCATGAGTGGTCCGGCGGCTGGGACGCTTCCTTTTGGGCCTTGGCGGCGGAAGCGGGGCTGCTCGCAGTTGCCGGTTTCCTCGCGGTGCGCGGCCGCGCGGTGTCAGTGGCAGCCGCCGAGGCGGAGCACCTTGGCGAGCCCGCCGCCGTCGGGCGCTAGCCATTGGGGGGCGCAAACCAAACCACGCACGGGCCTCCCACTCGGCCCAACTGACTCGCATTTGTTGTCGTTATGAGCCCACATAACGACAACAAATGCGAGTCAGTTGGGCGGAATTTAGATGAGCTCGAGCTGCTCTGCCACGACCTTGCCGCGGTGGATCACCGTGCGGTCGGTGCCGCGGTCCATGACGGCGGAGGCGACCGTTTCGCCGTCGAGCAGCAGGAGTTCGGCGGGATCGCCGACCTCGACGCCCGGGCGGTGTGCCGTGCCCTTCAGGCGGGTGGCGGACGGGTCAAGGATGCTGGCGCCGCCTACTGTGGCGACCGCGAGGCAGTGCTCGATGAGCTCGTCCTTGCGGAAGCCGTGGGTGAAAGCGAGCTGCCAGGTGCGGTCGAGCATGTCCGTGTTGCCGTACGGGGACCAGTAGTCGCGCTGGCCGTCCTCGCCCAAGCCCATCCGGACGCCGGCTTCGGCGAGCAGCGGAATGGGCAGCTGGCCCGCCACACCTGCGGAGCCCGGCGCGACGGACGCCATGGAGATGTCCAGCTCGGCGAACTCGTCGATGAGGCGGCGCGTAGTGGCCTCGGAGACGCTGCCCAGCTGGTAGGCGTGGGACATGGTGACCTTGCCCTGCATGCCCAGGGCGCGGGTGCGCTCGATCACCAGGTCAGTGCTGAAGACACCGAGCTCGCCGGGCTCGTGGAGGTGGATATCAATGGGGACCTGGTACTTTTCGGCCAGTCCGAAGACGATGTCCAGATGCCGGGCGGGGTCGCGGTCGAGGCTGCACGGATCGATGCCTCCCATGACATTGGCGCCGGCTTTGAGTGCCTGGTCCATGAGGGGTACGGTGCCGTCCTCAAGGAGAAGCCCGGCCTGCGGGAACGCGATGATGTCGACGTCGGCCTGGTCCTTGAACTGCTCCTTGGCGGCCATCACGGCATCGAAACGCTTGAGGCGGCAATCGACGTCGATCTGGGCGTAGGAGCGGACGCGCGTGGTTCCGCGCGCGATCATCCGGCCGAGGGTGTTGTTGACCCGTTCCTGCAGCGGAACCTCGGCGTTGCGCCAGTTCTGCCGGTCGTTCATCATCATGGTCCACACGCCCGGACCGCCAGTGTGTTCGCGAAACGGCAGGCCGATGCGTGTGGAGTCCAGGTGCACATGGACGTCCGAGAACGACGGCACGAGAAGGCGGCCACGGCCCTCGACGACGGTCGTGTCGCCTGTCGCCGCGGCGCGTGCAGGGTCATGGGGTTCGACGCCGGTGATCTTGCCGTCCGTGATCAGGACGTCGCTCAATGCTTGTCCCCAGGGGCGGACGGCGCGAATCAGGGTGTTCAATGTATTGCTCCTTTGATATTGGATCTATTGCACACCAGCTAGGGCTGCGGATTCCAGACCTGCGTGATGGCAGGCCGGGGCAGCCGGGCTGGCTGGTCGGGGGATTTCGCTGATGCAGCGTTGCTGCTGCTCCGCGCCCAAGGTGCCGAACAATGGACACCGGGTGCGGAAGACGCAACCGCTGGGAGGGTTTGCCGGCGAGGGTAGATCTCCCCGGAGCCGGACCTTTTGCTGCTGGCGGGCTGCCCGGGGATCCGGCAAGGGCACCGCGGACAAGAGCGCTTGCGTGTAGGGATGCTTGGGCTCCCGGAACAATTCCTCCCTGGGCCCTTGTTCCACGATCTTGCCGAGGTACATCACCGCCACCTCATGCGAGATATGGCGGACCACGGACAGATCGTGCGCGATGAAGATGTAGGCCACTCCGGTGTCGCGTTGGATCTCCTGCAGCAAGTTGACCACTTGCGCCTGTACCGAGACATCGAGGGCGGATACGGGTTCGTCGCACACGATCACGGAGGGGTTCAGCGAGATGGCCCGCGCGATTCCCACCCGCTGGCGCTGGCCGCCGGAGAACTCGTGCGGGAAACGGTTGTAGTGCTCGGGCTTGAGGCCAACTTGTTCGAGGAGTTCCTTGACGCGGTTCTTGAGGCCGCCGGCCGGGTTGATCTTTTGTGCCAGCATCGGCGCCGCGATGGCCGTGCCCACGGTTTGCCGTGGATTGAGCGATGCGAAAGGGTCCTGGAAGATCATCTGGACTTTGCGGCGGAAGTTGTACAGGTCGCGGCCGCCCAATTGGCTGATGTCGACGCCGTCGATCAGGATCCTGCCGCCGCTGGGATCCATGAGCCGCGCGACCATGCGTCCGGTGGTCGACTTTCCGCAGCCGGACTCACCCACAAGCCCTAGAGTCTGGCCACGGGCGAGACTGAACGAGACGCCGTCGACCGCTTTGATTGTCTTGGATCCTGTGGGGGAGAAGAGTCCGCCTTTGATGGGGAAGTGCTTCTGGAGGTTCTCCACCTGGAGAATTGCCTGGGTGTCCATGGCGGGTCCTAACGCGTATTCCGAATGGTGACGATCTGGGGGCCGCTCAAGTGGCAGCGCTTTCCGTGGCCGTCTTCGACCACGAGCTCCGGCCGCTGGCCCGCGCACACGCCGTCGCCGGCGAGGGCTGCGTATTCGCACCGGGCGCTGAAAATGCAGCCTTTCGGGAGGTCAAGGAGCGACGGCGGCTGGCCCGGAATGGGGTTGAGTCGGCCCGAGGAACTGCTCAGCGTGGGCATCGATTCGAGCAGGCCCAGGGTGTAGGGATGTTGTGTGTCGTAGAAGATCTCGTCCACGAGACCAGATTCGACGCATTGGCCGCCGTACATGACCAGCACGGAATCGCAGACTTCGGCCACCACGCCAAGATCGTGGGTGATGAGGATGAGGGCCGAGTTCGTTTCTTCCTGGAGCTCGGACATGAGGTCGAGGATCTGTGCCTGCACGGTGACGTCCAGGGCAGTGGTGGGTTCGTCCGCGATGAGCAGTTCCGGCTCGCAGATCAAGGCCATGGCGATCATGGCGCGTTGGCGCATGCCCCCGGAGAAATGGTGCGGGTATTCGTCGTAGCGCTGCCCGGGGCTGGGAATGCCCACCCTTCCGAGCATGTCGACGGCGGCTGCGCGGGCTTGCTTCTTGCTCGCCTTGTTGTGGACGAGGTAGGCCTCGGCGATCTGATGACCCACGGTGTAGAAGGGATGCAGGGCCGAGAGCGGATCCTGGAAGATCATGCCGATGTTCCGGCCGCGAAGCTGCCGCATGCCGGATTCGGGCAGTGTTACAAGGTCCTTGCCCTGGAACAACGCCTGGCCGGTGACCCGGGCGGAGGTTCCCTTGAGCAGTCCCATGAGCGCCTGGCTGGTGACCGACTTGCCGGACCCGGATTCCCCGACGATGCCGAGGGTCTGCCCGCGTTCCAAGGAGAAATCCATCCCGTTGACGGCCGAGACAAGCCCGTCGTCGGTGGGGAACTTCACCGAAAGGTTGCGGACGTCCAGGAACGCGGCGGTTCCCGGGGCAGGGTGCGCGGTTCGGGTGGCCGGCTGACCCGCCGGACTGGGTTGGAGCTGGGTCATTGGAGCCTCACTCGGGGATCGATGGCAGCGTAGGCGAGGTCGACAACGACGTTCGCGACGATGACGAAGAAGGCCGCCAGCATGGTGATGGCCATGGTGACGGGGAGGTCGCCGGAAATGGCAGCCCGGACGGCCGTGAAACCAAGTCCCGGGACGGAGAAGATCTGCTCGGTGAGGACCGCGCCGCCGAGGAGAAGACCGATGTCCATGCCAAGCATGGTCACGACAGGAGTGATGCCGGCCCTGACGCCGTGCTTGAACGTCACGGTCCGGGGCGCCAGGCCCTTGGCACGGGCCGTACGGATGAAGTCCTCGCTGAAGGTCTCGATCATGTTGGTCCGGGTGACCCGGATGTACGCCGCGCTGAAAAGCACCGCGAGGGCAACCCAGGGCAGGAAGTAGTTGAGCACCCAGGCCCCCGGACCGTGCGGACCGAAGGGGCTGTTGATCTCGTTCGTCGTGAAGGGCAGGAGGTGCAACTGGTTGACGAAAACCAGCAACAGGAACAAACCGGTGACGGGGATAGGCAGCGAGACACCAACGGACGCTGCGCCGACGATGAACTTGTCCGTGGCGGATCCCTTGCGAAGGGCGGCCAGCAAACCGAGCCCGACGCCGGAAACGGTCCAGAGCACGAGCGCGCCGACCGCCATGGAGAGCGTATAGGGCAAGGAACGGGCGATGATGTCCGAGACGTTTTCATTGGTTTGGAACGATTTGCCGAGGCATGGCCACTGGCAGATCGACTCGGCTCCGGGAGCACCGATCATCCGCGGCGAGACCAGACCGCGCATGTAGTCGATGTATTGGATCAGGAAAGGATGGTCCATGCCGAGGGCCACGCGGGCTTCCGCGATGCGTTCGGGAGTGCACTCCTGGCCGCAGGCGGCCGACGCGGGATCGGCGGGTCCAAGCTGGAAAAGCGTGAAGGTGATGAAGCTGACGGCTACGAGAAGCAGGATCAGGGAGCCTGCCCGGCGAAAGATGAATCTGATCATTGTGCTGGTTGCGGGCCGCCCGGCAGTAGCCGGGCGGCCCGCCTCCCTTCTGGGCTGAACCTGGTTGTGTGTATTAGGCCTGGTTAGTGCTCGACGCCGACGATCGAAAGGTCGATGCCGCCGAAGAAGTAGCCCACTTGGGCATTGCGGATGTTGGAGCCCACCACGCTGTTGGTGTGGCTGCGGACCAGCGGGATGATCGGGTAGGTCTTCAGGGCCTTGCCGAACTCCTCAGACCACTTCTTGCCGAGTTCTTCCGAAGTCCCGGCCGTGTTCCGAAGCTCGAACATGGCCTTCGAAATCTGCGGATCGAAGTAGCGCGAAGTGTTGGAGAAGCCGTAGCTGGTGCCGTCGTTGTTGGGTCCGAGGATGGGATCGGCTGACGTACGCACCGACGCGGGGTCGGCGCCGCCGCACCAGCCCGAACGCGCAATGTCCGGCAGCTGGTCACTGGCCAGGACGGAGTAGTAGTTCGGTGCCGGGATCGGCACGAGCTGGACGTCGATGCCCAAGGCCTTGAGGTTCTGCTGGATCACGGTGCCCGTGTTCTTGTAGGCATCGCGGTTGTTGGCATACCCGTAGGTGAGGGTCTTGGGGTAGTTCTTGCCTTCGAGGAGCTTCTTTGCTTCCTCCAGCTTGGGCTTGCCGGTGGGGTCGATCTCCAGGTCCTGGGCTACGTAGCCGCGCATCTTGGCGTTGAGCGGGGTCTGGGTGAGTTCGCCGAAGCGGCGTCCGCCGTACTGGACCAGGATGGACTGACGGTCCAGGGCGAGGGCGATCGCCTTGCGGACATCGGGATCGGAGATCTTCTCGGTGTTGAGGCTGAGGACGTCGTTGCAGCCGAGCAGTCCCGAGGCAACACGGTCTTTGACCTGGGCATCAGCCAGCTTGGCTGAATCCGAGGTCTGAAGTGCACCGTTGGAGTCCAAGGTGAGGGCATTGGGGTCGGAATTGGCCAGGAGCTGCTGGCTGATGGTGGCCTGCGAGGTGGAGAGCGAGAAGCTGAACGTGTCCGGAAGCGCCGATCGGTTGGGGTCGGTGGCCGGATCCCAGTTCGGGTTGCGCACCAGTTTGAGCGACTTTCCGCGGCTGTACGAATCAACCATGTACGGGCCCGACGACACCGGGTGGTTGGTGTAGTCCAGCTTGGTGTCCTTGTCCTTCGGGACAGGCGAGGTGTTGGAACGGGAGGCCAAAGCCGGGAACTCGGCGAACGGCTTCTTCAAATGGAAGACGATGGTGCGTTCGTCGGGCGTTTCAACGGCCTTGAGGTCGGCGGAAGGATCCTTGTACGGTCCCTTGTAGCCGCCGGCGTCGAGCGCTGCGTTGAGCTCCTGCGGGGCCTGGGTGTAAACGTCTTGGGCGAACGTGCGTTCGATGCCGTACTTGACGTCGGCGGAGGTGATGGGGCGGCCGTCTTCGAACTTAACCCCCTTCTGGAGGGTGAACGTCCAGGTGAGTCCGTCTTTGGACACCTGGCCCGTGTCCGTGGCGAGGTCCGGAACGATGGTGGGCGGCTGGCCGGCCGTCTCCTTCGCCATGGTCAGGTTCCTGTAGTACAGCTGGCCGACGTTGGCCGTCTGGACGTAGTTGCTGTTGCCCGGGTCCAGGGTTTGGAAGTCCGAGGACATCAGGACGTTGATGTTGCCGCCCTTGGCGGTGAAGCCGGGCTTGACCACTTCGGGAGCCTGCTCCGTGCTCGAAGCGCCGGTGGCGGCAGTTCCGGCCTGGTTCTGTCCCGCCGCGCAGCCTGTGACGGCAGTGGCGATCAGCACGGCAAGGGCCAGCGCTCTGGTGGGGGTTTTCATTGTGCTCCTCATAGGGGTGGGTGGAACGGGTATGAAGGGGATTAGTGGCGCGATGCCTTGGGGTCCAGGGCATCGCGCACGGCGTCGCCGAGCAGGTTGAACGCGAGGACGGTGACGATGAGCATGGCGCCGGGTACCGCAAGGAACCAGGGATCGCTGAGGTACCAGTTGCCGGATTGGGCGGCGTTGAGCATCTGGCCCCACGAGGGCGTGGGATCCTTGACGCCGACGCCGAGGAAGGACAACGCGGCTTCTGCGGAAATATTCGTGGGGATGAGCATGGTGGCGTAGACCAGCACGACGCCCATGACGTTGGGAATGATCTGCCGGAACAGGACGCTCAAGTGCGAGGCACCGAAGGACCGCGCAGCCTCGACGAACTCGCGCTCGCGGAGGCTCAGCACCTGGCCGCGGACGATGCGGGCGAGGTATGCCCAGCCGAAGAAGCCCAGGATGATCACGAGCGAAGCCATGGGGAGGAAGCTGCCTTGGCCCAGCGGGGTATCCCGCAGCCGTGACTGCAGGATGGGTGTCAGCGAAAGGACCAGCAAGAGGTGCGGGAAGGCGAGGAAGAGATCCATGATGCGGCTGATGATGGCGTCCGTTTTACCGCCGAAGTAGCCCGCGGCTGCACCGATCACGGTTCCCAGGACCACCGAGACCGCAGTGGACAGCAGGGCAATGGTGAGGGAAACCTGGCCACCGTAGGCGAGGCGCGCGAACAGGTCGCGGCCCAGGCCGGGTTCCACGCCCAGCCAATGGCTTGCCGAGGGGTACATGTATCCGGGGAGCGGCAAACCGGGAGTCTGGAGGTCGTCCAGGACCTCGGGGCTCGTGTTGGACGTGAAGGGATCGTTGCCGGACATGGCACTGAGCAGCGGGCCGAGGATGGCGAACAACACGATGGCCACCACCACGCAGAGGCTCAACAAGGCAATCTTGCTCCGGCGGATCCGCAACCAGGCCGTGGCCAGGAGCGACCGCGCCTCGGCGGTGGGTCTATTCGGGGACGTACTGGGTGATGGACTCGCAGCCGTAGCTTCGACGGTGGACTGTAGCTGGGTCAACGGGGGTGCTCGATTCATGATCCAAGGAGTAAGCTCCGGACTTTTTGTATACCAAAAATAGAGTAGAGCACGTTCGATGGGATGTAAATCACAAATATTGCACGATCTGGAATACCAAACAGCTATGTTTCCGCCCGTGTATGCTCAGGTGGAACGCAAGACGATGGGGAAGGGAAGGGTGGCCGAAGCCGATGCCCGAAACGCTGACTGGCCGCGACGACGAAGCCCGGGCCGAACAGGTCTACCAGCTGGTTCTTGAAGGAATCGTGGCGGGGAGATACGAGCAGGGCGTGCGGCTGCGCGAGCGGGAGCTCTCCGAGCTATACAACGTTTCACGAATCCCTGTGCGGGAGGCCATCCAACGCCTTGAGCAGGACGGCTTCGTGGAGACCTTCCCCCGCCGGGGCGCCGTCGTGCGCCAATTGACGCTCACCGACGTCAATGAACTCTTCGACGTGCGGCTCTGCCTGGAAACGTTCGCGGCCCGCATGGCGGCCATCCGCGTCGCGGCGGGTGAGCCGGGTGGTCGCTTGCAGGAACTCCTCGACGACACGAGGGAAGCGATCGACGACGACCGGACCGACGACGTCGTACGCCTCAGTGCGGCATTCCACGCCGAAATCGTCCGGCTATCCGGCAACCGGCTGCTCATCGAATCGGTCAAACCGCTGTTTGGGCGCATGCGCTGGATCTTCGGGCTCGCCCACAACCGCAGCAACGAACTCCAGCGCGACGAGCACATGGAACTATGCAACGCCATCCTCGGCGGCAAGGCCGATCTCGCCTACACGCTGGCGTACTCCCACATCGAGCTCGGGCGCGAACCGGTGCTTAAGGGACTCGCGGAGACGCTGGAGCCCTGAACCCTCTCGCTAGTCGTCCGAATCCGGGTATTCGTCCTCGTCGTACCGCGACTCCTCGGTTTCAGCTTCAAGGATCTTGAGCAGCGCCGTGTCCGGATTGAGCATGATGGCGGCCTCGTCGCGCCGGTGGCGCAGCACGGTATCCAAGTAGGACTGCACGGCTTCCGCCAAGGGGATGTGGCTGTCCTGCTTCTGGCTCATGTACCAGCGGTGTTCGAGCACTTCGTGGACCACTTCCGCCGGCTCAAGCTTGCCCGCGAGGTCGCGAGGGATGGACCGGACGATGGGCTCGAAGATCTGGCTGACCCAGGTGTGGGCACTGATTTCTTCATCCATGTCCGGGTTGTTGTCCGCCCGGAATGAATCCATGTCATTGAGCAACCGGCGGGCCTGGTTCTCCTGGGCATCCAGGCCAGTGAGGCGGAGCAGCCGCCGCTGGTGGTGGCCGGCGTCGACGACCTTCGGCTGTAGCTGGATGGTGGAGCCGTCCGCGGTGGTCTTGATGGCGTATTCCTCGACGTCAAAGCCGAGTTCGTTGAGGCGGCGGATGCGCGCTCCCACGCGCCAGCGTTCGCCGAGTTCGAACGATTCCTTCTCGGTGAGTTCGGCCCAAAGACGGCGGTACGAGTCCATGATGAGCTCCGACGTCGCCACAGGGTCCACCTTCTCCTCGATGAGGCCGCCTTCGAGCAGGTCCATGAGTTCCCCGGCGATGTTGACGCGGGCGATTTCCAGGTCGTATTCGCGCTGGCCCACCGACAGATCGGGATACAGCTCGCCGGTTTCGGCGTCCACGAGGTACGCGGCGAACGCGCCGGCGTCGCGGCGGAACAAAGTGTTGGACAAGGAAACGTCGCCCCAATAGAAACCGATCAGGTGCAGGCGCACCAGCAGCAGCGCCTGTGCGTCGATGAGCCTCGTCAGGGTGTCCCGGCGCAGCATCTGGGAGAAGAGCGCCCGGTACGGCATGGAGAACTTGAGGTGCCGGGTGACCAGCACGGGGTTCAGTGGCTTGCCGTCAACGGTGGTGCGGCCGGTGATGACGGCAACCGGCTCGACGCAAGGCACATCCATCCGTGCCAGCTTGCGGAGCATGTGGTACTCATGCCGGGCAACGTGCTCGGACGTTTCCTTGATGGCGATGACGGAACCGGCGAGGTGCGCGAAACGAACGATGTGCCGGGAAATACCGCGGGGCAGGGCGGCCAGATTCGCGGCAGGCCAGTCCTCGAGGGCGATGTGCCACGGCAGGTCCAGGAGCTCGGGATCCGCCGCCGCGGCGGTGATGTTGAGGGATCCGATGACGCTTGCCGGCGGCGCCGTGTCATTGGCACTGGCAGACTCGGTGCGCGGGAGTTTGCCGATCTGCGCGTAGTCGGTGGGTTCGTCATGCCACTTGGCACCGCTTTGCTCAGTCATGGGGTCAATTCTTCCGTATGGAGGCTGCTGTTAACGACGACGGCGGCCCGTCCACTCGGAAGGGCCGCCGTCGGTTCGATATTAGGGTGCCGGTGGGGACTAGTCGCCCAGGCGCAGGCCCGTCTTGGTGTCGAACAGGTGCACGTGGCCCGACTGCGGACGTACCCAGATGGACTCGCCCTTCATCGGAGGACGGCGGCCGTCGACGCGTGCCACGATGTCGTGGCTCTTGCCGTCAAGCGTGGTGTGGCCGTAGACGTAGGCGTCGGCACCGAGCTCTTCGACGACGTCGACCTCAACCTGGAGGCCTTCGCCGGCACCAACCGTCTCGAGGTCTTCAGGACGGGAACCGAGCGTGACCGTCTTGCCGGTGGCGTCTTCGAGGACGTCGTGCTGGACGGGGTAAACCGTGCCGCCGAACTGGACACCGCCGTCGACGACGGGCAGCTCCAGCAGGTTCATCGCGGGGGAGCCGATGAAGCCGGCGACGAAGACGTTCTTCGGACGGTCGTACAGGTTGCGCGGGGTGTCGACCTGCTGCAGCAGGCCGTCCTTGAGAACGGCAACGCGGTCACCCATGGTCATGGCCTCGACCTGGTCGTGGGTCACGTAGACCGTGGTGACGCCGAGGCGGCGGGTCAGGGACGCGATCTGCGTGCGGGTCTGGACACGGAGCTTGGCGTCCAGGTTGGAAAGGGGCTCATCCATGAGGAAGACCTGCGGGTTGCGGACGATTGCGCGGCCCATGGCAACGCGCTGACGCTGGCCACCGGACAGTGCCTTCGGCTTGCGGTCCAGGTACTGCTCAAGGTCAAGAAGCTTGGCTGCTTCGCGGACACGCTCTGCGCGCTCTTCCTTGGAGACGCCGGCGATCTTGAGTGCGAAGCCCATGTTGTCCGCAACAGTCATGTGCGGGTACAGAGCGTAGTTCTGGAAGACCATTGCGATGTCGCGGTCCTTCGGCGGGACGTCCGTGACGTCGCGGTCACCGATCAGAATGCGGCCGGAGTTCACATCCTCGAGGCCTGCGAGCATGCGCAGGGAGGTGGACTTACCGCAACCGGAGGGTCCAACGAGGACCAGGAATTCGCCATCGGCGATGTCGATGTTGAGCTTATCGACGGCGGGCTTATCTGTGCCCGGGTACAGACGCGTAGCGTTATCAAAAGTAACTGTTGCCACAGTTATCAATCCCTTCACCGGCAGGTACGTGCCGGACGATCCGTTGTGAATGGTTCATGTTAATTCAGTTGGACTCCCCGCCCTGGGCTGGGCCCGGGCAAGGGAGACTGAGTGACGCCGCACGGTAGTTGTGCGTCACATCACAACCAAGAGTATGGCAGCAGCCCGGGTTATTCGCCTAAATGTTACGAACGTCACATGTGAGATGGGTCTCCCGAGACTGCGCGGCGACGCTCGCGAAGGACCGCCTCCAGGAGCTCGGCGACGTGGACAGGGGCCTCGACGCGGAACTCGGCCTGGGTGAAATCCAGCCCGACCTTCACCCCGACGTCGCCGGCGCCAAGCCTCGCGATCGCGTCCTCGTCCGTCACGTCGTCGCCGGCAAAAAGGATTCCGGTGGCGGAGGTGGCCTGGCGCAGGAACTCGACAGCCTCGCCTTTGGAGGAATGCACCACGGAGGTCTCGAGAACCCGCTTGCCGTTCTTGAGGAAGACCCCAGGCCAGCCTTCAAGGACCGCCCGCGCGGCCGCGACAGCGTCCTCCGCCACGTCATCGGCGGCACGCCGGGTGTGGAGTACGACGCCGGCGGGCTTGTCCTCGAGGACGGTCCCCGGAGCTTCCTGCGAGATTCCGGCCAGGACCTCGCGGACTTCGGCGAGGAGCTCCCGTTGTGCGTCGTCGAGCCGAAGCTCCGCCGAGCCGGGGCCTATCCAGGCCTCCGCGCCATGGCTGCCTATCAGCAGCGTTGCCTCAGGAGGGGAGGCGACCGCCCGGAGGCTGGCCAGTGCCCGCCCGGAGATGAGCGCCGTCGTCGTCCTCGGAAGTTTGGCGAGTTCAGCGAAAGCGGCGGCTGAGCGCTGGAGCGGGCGCGCGGCGTCGGCGTGGTCCACGATCGGGGAGATGGTGCCGTCGAAGTCCATGGCCACCAGGAGGCGGTCTGTGCCCGCGATCCTGCGGACGGCGTCGAGCAGTTCGGGCGGCAGGCTCAGCGGGGGAGTGGCTGCAGTCTCAGGAGTCATCGCGCACCACGATCTCTGCCAGGGCAGAGAGGAAGTCGGCGGACCAATGATCGACGTCGTGGTCGAGGATTTGCTTGCGCATGGACTTCATCCGTCGGCGGGATTCGTTCGGGGGCAGGTGCACGGCCCTCATGATGGTGTTCTTGAGTCCGTCGATGTCGTGCGGATTCATGAGGAGCGCTTGCTTGAGTTGATCAGCCGCGCCAGTGAACTCACTGAGGACCAAGGCGCCCGTGTTGTTGGTCCGGGCTGTGACATATTCCTTGGCCACGAGGTTCATGCCGTCGCGCAACGCCGTCACCAGCATGACGTCGGCCGCAAGGTACAGGGCCACCATCTCCTCGATCGGGTAGCTGTGGTGGAGGTAGCGGACGGCAGTGTTCTGCATCGTGTCGTAGCTGCCGTTGATGTGGCCGACGGTGCCTTCAATTTCCTCACGCAGGAGCCTGTACTGCCGCACGCGCTCGCGGCTTGGGCTCGCCACCTGGATCAGCGTGGCGTCCTCCACGGTGAGCCGTCCTTCCTTGAGGAGTTCCTCGAACGCCTTCAAGCGGTGGGGGATGCCCTTGGTGTAGTCGAGGCGGTCCACGCCCAGAAGGATCGTTTTGGGGTTGCCGAGGTCCTGGCGGATCTGCCGGGCACGCTCGACGATGTCCGGGCGCTCCGCGAGTTCGCTGATCTGATCCACGGCGATGGAGATCGGGAAGGCCTGTGCGCGGGCAATATGGGTGATCCGGCCATCCGGTCCCTTGACGTGGATCTGTTGCTGTTTGACGCTTGCGCCGATGAAGCGGCGGGCCGAGCGCATGAAGTTCGCCGCGTCGCTGGGGCGCTGGAAACCCACCAGGTCAGCGCCGAGCAGGCCTTCGATGATGGCCTGGCGCCACGGCAATTGGGCGAAGATCTCCGGCGGCGGGAACGGGATGTGGTTGAAGAAACCGATGCGCAGGTCCGGGCGTGCCTGGCGAAGAATGCTCGGCACGAGCTGGAGCTGGTAGTCCTGAACCCAGACAGTGGCTCCGCGGTCCGCGTGCTGGATAACTGCGTCGGCGAACCGACGGTTGACCCGGCGGTAGCTGTCCCACCATGTTCGGTGGAACTCCGGAGGGGCAATGACGTCGTGGTAGAGCGGCCAGAGGGTGGCGTTCGAGAAGCCTTCGTAATAGAGCTCAACATCGTCCGTGCTGAGGTCCACGGGAATCAGGTCCATGCCTTCGTGGCTGAAGGGCTCCAACGCTTCGTCCGGGGCGCCGTGCCATCCCACCCACGCGCCGTCGGTCTTGGTCATCATCGGCGCGAGGGCAGTCACCAAGCCGCCCGGAGAGCGGCGCCAACCTTCCTCGCCGTTTTCCCCGTCATCGCTCGCGTAACGGTCTACTGGAAGGCGGTTGGAGACCACCATGAAATCGTGTTTCCGGGCCTTTGGAGCCTCATTGACTTCGGGTGCGCCGTCGATTTTTTCGCTTGCCGTTTCTTGCATTGCTGCCCCTTGGAGTTGCTTGTGACTCATCTCCCACCCTACCGGCGGGAATCATCAAGGACACTTGCTCGTTCCTCAGACTGGAGTCGAAGACCCAGCAAAGCTGCCGGTCTTCTCCCGTAAACTGGCCCCGTTGCCATTGCTACAACCAACGCCGTCGATCAATCACGAGGAACTGATGAGCCCCGCAAACGAACCACGCCTGTCCAAGGCAGAGCGCACCGCCCAGGCCCGCGAAAAGGCCCGCGAGATCCGCGAAGCTCAGCTGAAGAAAGACAAGCGCAACAAGTTGCTCATCGGATGGGGCATTGTGGTTGCCGTCGTGGCGATCCTCGCGGTCATTGCCCTCGTGGTCACCCAGAACATTGCCAACAACGCCCCGATCGCCGATCAGGGCCCGACGCCGGCGAACGCCAACGTGCACGGCGGCGTGACGCTGCTGAAGGGCACTGATGTGGCGAAGGTGGCCGCCGGCACCGTTAGCCTGGCGTCCCTGCCGTCAGCTCCGGCCACCCCGCCCGCCACCGTTACCGCTCCCGGCGCCGAGGCTGAAGCTGGCAAACCGGTCAAGGTTGTGGCCTACATCGACTTCATCTGCCCCATTTGCAAGAACTTCGAGAACACATACAGCCAGCAGCTGACCCAGTTGCGCAACGACGGCAAGATCACCCTGGAGTACCGTCCGTTCGGCTTCCTGGACGCCAGCTCCAGCACCAACTACTCCTCCCGCGCAGCGAACGCCGCCGCATGCGTGGCGAACACGTCACCGGACAAGTACTCGGCACTCGTGGACCTGCTGTACGCACAGCAGCCTGCCGAGGGCAGTGCAGGCATTTCGGACAACGACCTCAAGAAGTTGGCAACCCAGGCAGGATCGGCCAACATCGACTCGTGCATCGACAACAAGACCTACCGGCCGTTCGTCAAGGTGGTCACCCAGGAGGCCAAGAACATCGGGATCTCCGGCACGCCCACGGTCTTCATCGACGGCCAGCAGTGGGACAACAAGTCGGACTTCATGACCGTCCTGAATGCGGCTATCGCGGCGAAGAAGTAGTTCTCCCGGCCTAGGCCTCCCATCCGCTGGGAATTTCCGTGGGCGGGAGGTCTTGGGCTACCCTTATCTAGCGCTCGCGCGCACTAGCTCCGGTCCGCCGGGGCACTAGTCCCGGTCCGCCGGAGCGCGCCTCCTTAGCTCAGTTGGCCAGAGCACCGCTCTTGTAAAGCGGGGGTCGTCGGTTCGAATCCGACAGGGGGCTCTTAGTTTGGCTCTGACCTGCGGGTATGTTGATTCTGGTCAGAGCCATTTGAACTTTTTGGCGCCGGACTCACCTTTAACTCACCTAAATCAGATTTGGAGACCGGTCTTGCCAGGCGCTCCTGGTCCCCCGTTGGCTGCGTCGAAGGCGCCGAGCACGGCCCGTGTGTCGATCGCTTCTTTGTATTCCTCGACGTAGTGCTTTCGGGTCATTGACACCTTGGAGTGCCCTGCCTGATAGGCGGCCGTTTCGGCGCCCATGGTCCGTGCGATGAGAGTCGCGTTGGCCTTGCGGAACGTTTTGAACGTCACCCACGAGTATCCGATTTCGTCTGCCGCTTTGCGCCAGGTCTTGCCGACATTGTTCGGATCGCACACCGTTCCTGTGGATGAGGGAAAGACCAAGTCCAAGGGATTCCCAGTGGCGTTGCTGCGTTGCCTGAGCTGTCGCCTTCGAAGCGACTCGGCGAGATTTGGCGGTATGGTCACGTAGCGGAATCCGTGCTCGGATTTTGGGTGGTCTTGAATGGTGACACCCCCGGTGGAAGTACGGATGACTGTGGCGTGGACATGGACGGTCGGCGGGTCTGCTTCGAGGTCGACATCAGCCCAGGACAGTGCGAACAGTTCGCCTGGGCGTAGGCCTGTGGTGATGAGGACGTCGGCGATTTGGTGGAGTTCCTGGGACCTCGTGCGGCCAAGCACCGATCCCTGTTCCCAAGCAATGAGCTTGGTCCTCAGATCCAGAAACTGTTCCGGATCCAGAGCCTGAGGCTTTGCCGCCCGACTTCTCGGGATAGAGATTCCTAGGACCGGATTGATGCTCACAGCGTCGTGGCGCAGCGCAATTTTGAACATCGACGACAACACGGCTCCGCAAGTGCGGGCTGTAGCCGGGCCGGCCGCGTCGACAACATTTCGAATGAAGTGATCCACGACGCCTGGCGTGGTCTCTCCAATGCGGACAGAGCCGATTCCAGGCAGAATGTACTTCTTGACGCTGAATGCGTACTTGTCTTTGGTCCGCGATACCTTGTCCGAGCGTTGCAGCTCTGCCAGGTAGACCTCTGAGAGTTCGCGGATCTGGTCTGTTGCGCTGATGAGGGCGTTGCCTTGGGTCTGCCTTTTTTGCAGTTTGATTTGGAGATTTCGCCGTGCCGCTGCGGCGGATGGTCCGCGGGCTTCGATCTTTCGCGTTTGCCCGTCGAGGTCCCGGTATCTGGCCCGTGCACGCCAGCTTCTTGCTGTTGCCCGGTCAGTGCGGATGAGACCCCATGTTCCGAGGGGCAATGGGTACCTGCTCATTATCCCGTGCAGGTTTTGGGCCGGTTACGGCTCTGCGTGCAGCGACAGCCAGGCATCGAAGTCGCTTTGGCTGATTCGCAGGTGCCTGCCGATGCGGTATGCGTGTGGACCGACGTGCTTGGCTCGCCACTGGTAGAAGGTTTGTTCGGGGATCTGTAGCTGTGCGCAGATCTCCTTCGGGGTTAGCCACCGCTGGTCAACCTCGACGGGCTGGTTGCGATTTGGCGTCGTCGTCATTGGAGTCTCCGTGGTCTTGGTCACCTGACGTGCGGCCAGGCTCTGTTCCAACTTCATGGCAGACAAAGGTGCAGACGGCATGACCGTGCGGAGGAGCAGAGTGATTTTGAGGTCAGAGCTGCCAACCGACAGCAATGGGGCTGATCTGTCGGGAGATCGAATCTTCCAGCCATTGGCCGTGTTGTTGTTGCCGGTTGGCTTGGGACGAAGCCCGGTCGGCAACGAGCTTGAGTTGTTCGTACTGCGATGACTGTTCCCAATCATGGTCTGCCGGTGCAGGTCCCAGAGGGAGGGGTGAGTCGTCGATACCCCAGCGGTCCCTGTAGATGGCAACCCTGGCGACCAGGCCGGCGGTATCTGTCGCGGTCACGTTCGGCGGGAGCGTTTCGACGAGTTTTCGTTTCCATTCAGTGTCCTGCGTCAAAGCGGCCGACGCGACTTGCTTGGCCCGCTGCCTGATCTTATGTGTTACCTGGTTGACCATGTCAGCGAGGTCGGGCCGGTTGGTATGAAGTGATTCGGGGATGACGGCACGGTCGCTGGCTGGCACGCGGGATGAGAAGTTGACGAGCCGGGCGTGCAGAACGGCTGCGACGTCCTTTGCATCGCCGGTTGTTTCCAAAGCCGCGGTGACAGTCCGCTGAGCCCCCGGCCGGCTGGCCGCGGTCGCTCGGCGCCAGGCTGCGACGGCCGCACCCCACGGGGGGGATTGTCGCAACAACTCATCAATCTCCGGAGTGCGCGCCTTGATGAACCTTGTCAGGTCTTCGGCGGCTGCGATCTGGGCGAGGTAATCGTATTCGGCGCTGAGCCGTTCCAGGCTGTCGGCGCCGGGCTGTTCGGCGTCGCGGACTTCGTGAGCAGTCCGTTCGGCGCCTTCTGCCGCGAGCACTTCGGCGAGGATCTCCTGCCATTGCGGTTGCAAGGAGGGGTCCAGCGGTTCGTGGTCGGTGGGGTCGTTTTCGCTGACGTACGCGAAATTGCGGCCGCGTCCGCGCGTCATGCTGACGTAGAGAAGCTCGCGTGTGAGACGTCCTTGGGTGACGACGGTGTGGCCGGTGTCGACCGTGATTCCTTGGGAGCGGTGGGCCGTGGTCGCGTATCCCAGTTCCACGGCCGACTCGACATACTCGCGGTGCAGGGTGACGATGGCGCCGGTGTCCCTTCGGACCGCCACCAGGGAGCCGTCGCGCCTGCCGACACGCACGACGTCGAGCAGGGCGCCGTTGCGGATGAAGTCGCCGTTGCTGTCGGCAACGGTGCGGTCGTTGCGGCGCGCGATGATCGTGTCGCCGCGGCCGGCGCGCAGCCCGTCGCCCAGGAGTGCTGTCTGTTCTGCGTCTACAAGACCCTGGATGACGCGGTCTGCCTGGGCTCGTTCGTTGAGCATGCCGACGGTGTCGTTGTCGGCGGCAATAAGGATGGACGACCTTCCCACACGGATGTCGGACTGCCACTGCAGATATGCCTGACCGACCATGTCCAGATAGGTTCCATGCCGGATCCGTTGATGCTGCTCGTAGTCGCTGATGGCCGCGACGTCCCCGGCACGGAGCTTCAACGAGGCATCCCGTTCCCAGGCATTCTCGAAGCGCCAGATGGTGCTCAACCGGGCGGTCTTGCCCTGGCGGTCCAGCCAACCCAGGACACCGCCGGCGTCGATGGCATCCAGCTGCCCGGGATCGCCCACCAATAGGATCTTTGCTCCGGCGTCCCGGGCCTGTTCCACAAGCGCGGCGAGCTGAAGGGTCGACACCATCGAGGCCTCGTCGACGACAACCAGCTGGTTCGAATGGAACCGCCACCGGTCCTGCTCGGCGGAGAGCCAAGCGGCTTTCTGTGCGAGCAGAGCGGTCTGCGGGCTTGACTTAGCCACAGGATTGGTGAGCCGCCGCTCTGCACCGAAGAACCGCTCAGCCCGGCGACTGGCCCCCTCACCGGCGGACTCGTACAGCCACTTGGCGACATTCTCCGCGACCATGGACAGTTCCCGCCCCAGGACCTCGGCGCTCGCCGCCGCGGGCGCCAATCCGACTACGCTGCCGGGACCGAACTCTGCTTCCCAGGCCGCCTTGACCGCGCCGAGGGCGGTGGTCTTTCCGGTTCCGGCGGGTCCGACGACGGCGTCGAGCCGGTTTCCGCTTAGCAGGATCTCTGCACCGGCGGCCCTCTGGTCGTCGTGCAGCCCGAATTTGCCGTGGTGCTGGTAGCCGGCGAGCACGTCGCTGGCGACGCCTTCGCGGATAGCGGGGCCGCCGTCGTCGTTCCTTGCTTCCATGACGGTCTCCTCGCAGGCGAGGGTCGTGGCGTCGGTGTAGAGGCGGCAGCCGTGGAAGTCGAAGACGCTCTGCTTGCCGAGCCGGAGATCGGGCTGCGCGTCCGCGGGGACGCTGTATCGGTAGTCGTTCAGGGGGACTGATTGGGTTTCGGCGGCGGTGGCGACGGCGCCGATCAGGGAGTTCCGGTCCGCCGGTGTGTGGCAGCGGATCGCGGCGCAGACCCGTTCGGCCTCGGCGAGGAGGTTCCACCGGTTCCAGGTGGCGCGTTTGGCCGCAACCCGCTCTCGCGTGAGTGTTGCGGCGGCGTCGACCCAGTCGTGGGTGAAGTCGGACGAGCGGAACGGGTTTGTCCGTGACCGCCGGATGGTGTTTGCCAGAACGAGCCGGGGTTCGAAGCCTTTGGCTGCCGCGCGTGCCCTCCACTGTGCGGAGAGCTCACGGAGCGGCGCAATGATGTTGGCTTTGGGAGTGCGGGTGGAGAGGGTTGCCTGCTGGCGGAGTTTGATGGTGGTGGTCGCCGTTGGGGGAGTGCCGTGGTCTGTGGTCCATTCGGCCACGAGGCGGTCGGTCTCCAGCTCGATGAGGCGGGACCGGTGGGAGAATTCGCGGATCAAGGCGTCGTCGACACCGGTGAGGTGCGGGCTGGGGTTATGGGTGGTGGCTGCGGGCTCGCGGATGTCGGTGTCGGTCCCGAGGTGGCGGTGGAGGGAGTCGAAGAGCAGTCCGTTGTAGTGTTCGCTGGCAGCGACGGCGGCCTTGTAGAGGGTCCTTGAGTCGAGGGTGACCCAGGCGCCGTCGGTGGTCCGTTGGACGCGGTTGACGATGACCAGGTGCGTGTGAAGCTGCGGGTCCCCGGCGCGCGACTCCCAATGATCAAAGGCGGCGGCGATGGCTCCCGTGGTGCCGATGCGGGCAACGCCATTGCGTCCGGATCTTGTGTGGATGACGGACTCTTCCAACCATTCCAGTGTGGCGGTGACGGCGTCGTGGTGGGTTTGAAGGATCTGGTCTTGGAGGGTCCGCGGGCTCAGCGCCCAGAGCACGGAGACTGATTTGGGGACGCTGAACGTCAGATCGAATCCGGCGACAGCGCGGCGCGTGCCGGCTTGCCCCTGGCTGTTTTGGACGAGTGTGGGTTGGCCGTGTGGGCGGCCCAGGGGAGCGCCGGTGTCCGGATGGAGAGTTTCGTCGAAGATGGCTTTGGCATCGGTTTCGGTGACTGGGTCGCCGAGGGCTCGGGTGATGCCGCCCAGGCCTCTGCCGAGCCAGCGCCCCTGCGGTGTCCCGGCCTTCACGTAGTAGCTTGTGGCGTTCGGGGGAGTCGGCGCCAAATCATCCATCATCGTGGTTTTGAACAGGTACCTCAGACCCGACTGCGCGGAGAGCCTGGCGATGGACATGGTCATGGCCGTCTCCGTGTCCGCCGTCGGCGGTCTCGCTGCCCGTTGCCGCAGCTCGTAGAGCAGAATCGCTGCGAGGTGCGAGACTGTTCGAAGTCTTGACCACATTCACCGCAAATCTTCCCATTCACGTCGTTTCATCAACGACGAGCCCGCCTGCTACATGACACACCGTGAGCCGATGCTCACGGCTCTAGCCTTGGGTGCCAGAGGTGTGCAGGAGATAGCGCGCGGACAACCCGCAGCAGAAGACGGTATTGGGAGTACTGGCGGAGTTAGGATCGTCAAGGTAGTGAAGCTCAAGGTTGGTGGGCGCTTGGCCTCAATTCGTCCAAGATATTCTCGTGACGATAACCAAACCGCAGACGAACCTAGATTGCGGCGTGCATAGGGCTCGGCGAACGCCGAGCCCTATGCACGCCGTGGAGTTAGGCAGGTCCGCTTAATCTGCTGCGGACCGTCTACTGAGCCAGGTATCCTCCGTCGACCAAAAGCTCGCTGCCGGTTACGAAGGAGGATTCGTCGCTAGCGAGGTAGACGACGGCGTGGGCGATGTCAGCAGGGGTTCCGCCGCGCTTCATCGGCGTACTAGCGATGAAAGCGTCGTTGAGTTCGGGGGCTTGTGATGCCGTCATAGGCGTGGCGATCCAGCCGGGCAGGACGGCGTTCGAGCGGATTTGTTCGCCGGCGTAGGTGATCGCGGCGTTGCGGCTGATGCCGAGCACGGCTGCTTTGCTTGCCTGGTAGGCGGCAAGGTTCGGTACGGCCCGTGATCCGAACATCGAGGAGATATTGACGATCGATCCGTTGCCGGCCTCGCGCATCGACGGGACGACTGCTTTGATCCCCAGGTAGGTCCCTAGCTGATTCACGCTGACGATCCGGTCCCACTCTGCCCGGTCGAGTTCGTCGAGTGCCTTGAATCCGGTCGTTCCGGCGTTGTTGACCAAGATATTGATCGGGCCGAACTCGGACGAGACATCTTCGACGAGGGACATCCATTCATGCTCGTCGGTCACGTCCAGATGGCGCTCGAACTGCGTGGAACCAGTGAGGGACAGATCCGCAGCGATGGCGACTGCCCCCTGACGTCGGATCTCCTCAACGATGCCTGCGCCGATGCCGCTTGCGCCGCCCGTGACGATGGCAACTTTCCGATTGAGCCTGTTCATATGGTTCTTCTTTCTTCGCAGTTTCAGACCGAGAGTCCGCCGTCGACGACGATCTCCGAACCGGTGATGTATGAAGCTCCAGCGGACGCAAGGAATGTTGTCGCCGAGGCGACTTCGTCTGGTTCGCCGATTCGGTGCAGGAAAGTGCGATCGATGATCTTCTGGTTGACCGAGTCGCCGTTCGCGACAGCCATGGCTGTGTCGATTAACCCGGGGATAACGCAGTTCACCCGGATTCTGTGGAGGGCGAGCTCTGCTGCGAGCGACTTGGTGATGCCACGGACCGCCCATTTCGTTCCTGTGTAAGCGACGATCTCCGGGTCTCCGGTAATGCCCGCGCTTGAGGAGATGTTCACGATCGCGGCGTTCGGGCTCATCGTCAGGTATGGCAGGGCAGCCCTGACTCCGAGAATCATGGCTCGCTGGTTCACGCGGTAGAGGAGGTCGATATCCTCCACAGGCATGGTTTCGATCGCGCCTCTGCGATAGACACCGGCGTTGTTGACCAGGACATCGAGACGGCCGGATGTTTCCTCGATGTGCGCCATGATGGTGTCCCAGCCGGAGATCTCGGCGATGTCGGCCACCACTCCGGCCGCACGGTCTCCGATCGAGGAGGCTGCGTCGATGACCCGATGGTCGAGGTCTACCAGGGCTACGGTGTATCCCGCGCTATGGAAGCTTTTGGCGGTGGCCAGACCCTGCCCTGTGGCGGCGCCGGTCACGATGGCGACGCGTGCGTCAGATGAAGTCATTGTTGGATCCTCCTATACGAGCCTCTGTCTTTGAGCTGATGAGGCGGTAGTTTTCCTTCGCGTGCTCGTCGACGGCGTTTTCGCTGAAGAGGAGCGGGAAGTAGATTCCTGCGGCCCACAGGTGGGCGAGGTCGGCGTAGTGGGGAGACCTCGGGTCGCCCGACTGTCCGGGGGCGTTCGAGGCCACGGAGTTGTCCCATTCCCCGACATCCATGACGAGCCTCACCGAGGCGCCAACGGTCTGAATGTAGTCGGCGTTGCGGGCAGATACATTCACGGTGTCGGGGCTTCCGGATTTGGCGAAGGGCGGGAGGTCCCATTCGGTCGTTTGACGAATCGGGTGTCTGAAGCGTGCCGTGTGGATAAGGCCCCAGGGCTTCCTCGACGTGCATACAGAACCGTGCGCGAAGCGATTGAGGGTTTCCGCCAGCAGATCCGAAGCCTGCCGAGGATCCCTTTCGAGTTCGCTGAGCAAGGCGATATCCGTGCGGGCGTCGCCGGTCAGCTCTTCATGCTGACGAGTCTGGAGGCGTTCCAGCGCGCACTCGAGTTCGTCCCCGCCCAGATGCTTCTCGAGCGCCCAGCGCAGGAGGGCCGGGCGGAGGTGCTCGCGGTACCAGAGCTCGAACTCTGAGGCCTCAGGCGAATCCGCCCGGACGTTCAGATCCCAGTCCAGCAGTCTTTGGACTATCGGCTCGGCTTCCTCCCTGACGTCGGGCCGGTGGCGCCGGAGGGTGGAGAGCACTTCGCGTGCCGGGATGCTGTAGGTGTCCGTCTGCAAGCGCGCGCTTGTCTCGACCGTTGACCTTTGCTCAGTACCGAGTACCTCGGCGATTCGTTGGTAACGGAACGGCGCGAGCCACTCCGTGGTGATGCTTGGCCCTTCCCAGCCTTCCGGGAGGTTCCGCTCGTTCGCTGTGGCGATCCACCCGGCGTCGGGGTCGATGACGGTCGGGAGATCGTCCGCTGACCAGAATCCGTCCCACTCATAGCGGCCGTCGCCGGGAACCGGCAGTGTCCCTTCCCAGTTTGGGCGTTTCGGGTACAGGCCGCGCGGCGCCCAGGCGATGCTGCCCTCGACGTCCGCGACCACGTGGTTCACGCTTGGCATGGCCCAGGTTCGAACTGAATTCAGGAATTCTGCCGTCGACTTGGCGCTCAGGTATTTCAGGCTTCCAATGTATGGCGCCGCCCCGGGCTCGAGCCAGGCAGCTCGGAGTGCGTATGCGACATGGTTCTGCTCATCGAGGTGGATGATGGGTCCGTGTTTTGAATAGTGCAGCTCGATCGCGACATGCTCCCCGTCTCGGACAGCCACGGTTTCGGTGATCTGCGTGAACGACTCCCACTGCCCGTTGTACAGGTATTGCGTGGGGTCATCTGCGTTGAGTTGGTAGACGTAGAGATCTTCCTGGTCGCTTGGGAAGATCGTCAGCCCGAATGCGATGTTCTCGTTGTGGCCGAGTGAGACCCCCGGGAGGATTGGCTCTTGCGCCCCGATGACGTCGAAGTCCGGGCATGTCAGGTGGATGAGGTACCGGAGGGAGGGCAGGGGGAGCCCGCGGTGTGGGTCATTTGCCATGATCGGTCGTCCCGTGGCCGTGCGCGAACCGCTAATGGCCCAGTTGTTGCTGCCTTCGGTGGAGTTGCGCTTCGCGTGTTCTCCGTCCACGACAACCGGGGACGTGGCGAGAAGATAGGTGTGAAGAATGTCTTCGGTGATTAGATCGAGGTCGAGTCCTTCCGGGATGACGATCCGGTCTAGTGGCTCACGGACGCGGCGCAGGTCTTCGACGTCGGGGCCGAAGTCGCGAATGGTGATGGTGCGTTCGACCTCTTGGATGATGTTGTCGAACAGTCCGTGGGTGCGGATTCGGGAGATATCCAGTCCGTTCCAGTACAACGGCAGGTACCGGTATCGTGAGAATTCTGGAGGCAGAAGCCCGGCATCTGCCTGGGCGGCATCGATGAATGCGTTGACGCCGTCGGCAAAGGCGTGCAGTGCTGCCACGCTCGCTTCTCCAAGTGCATCCTCTTCTTTCTTCATGCTCCCCCGGTAGAGGAAGAGCCTGGAGGCTCGGTCCCGTTCGGCGAACTGTTCACCGAACGCCTCCGAGAGTCGCCCGAGCCCACGGCGGAGCCAGAGATCCATCTGGAACAGGCGGTCGTGCGCCTGGACCCATCCCTGTCCCCGGAAGACGTCCAGCGCGGAGCCTGCCCGTATGTGGGAGACGCCCCAAAGGTCCACGCGGACGTCGACGTCTCCCTCGAGCTCGGGGATCAGCCCGGCTGTCAGCATTTGACCTCGGCTCATCGCTGCTTCCTGCGTACGAGTTGGTCGGCCGCGACAGCGAGGATGACGATGGCGCCCTTGACGATCAACTGCGCGTTACTGTCTACAGCGAGGCTGTAGAAGATGTTGTCGAGGATCGCGAGCACCAACAGGCCCACGACCGTGCGCCAGAGCTTGCCTTCACCGCCGACGAGTGACGTTCCGCCGATCACGACGATGGCGATAGCGTCCAGCGCGACACTGCCGCCCATCGATCCTTGTCCTGCGCTTTGCTGGGAAGCGGTGATCACGCCTGCCAGCGCGGCGAGGAACCCGCTGATCACGTAGGTCGAGCCCTGCACGAGATTCACTCGTATTCCAGACAAACGGGCTGCCTCGCGGGATCCACCGACGGCGAAGATACCCCGGCCGAAGCCGGTGAAGTTCAACACGACGAAGCCAACGAGGAACGTGAGGATGAGCACGAGGATCGTGTTGGGGATGCCGAGAGTCGCTCCGGTGCCGAGCACTTGGAAGTCGCTGTTGGTGTCGCTGAAGGCGGTGGAGTTGGTCAGGAACAGCACTCCGCCTGAGTACAAGGATGAAGTGCCTAAGGTCGTGATGAACGGGTTTACTTTCAGGACCGTGACGCCGACTGCGTTGATGAAGCCGAGAATTAGACCGCCGATGAGCGCCAGTGCGAACGCGGCCGGGACCCCGATCTGGGGTGCGAGGGCCGCGGCGATTGTCGCGGCAGAGGCAAAGATGGCGCCGACCGAGAGGTCGAAGCCGCCAGCGATGATCACGAGTGTCATGCCGACCGCCACGATGCCGAGCGGAGCGTACTGGGACAGGACAATCGCCAGGTTGCCCGGTTCCAGGAAACGGGGGTAGATGATGGTGGCCGCCACGATGAGCAACACGAGCACCCCGAGCATCGAGTACTCAAGGAGGCGTTCCGGAGAGTGCCAGTTGGGTTTGATGACCGTCCCGGGCTGGATATCAGCCTCGAGTTCTTTGGTGTTTATCACGGTTGTCCTTCGACGCCGAAGGCGACGTGGAGGATGTCGCCCGGTGTTGGGTTGTTGGTGTGGAGATCGATTTCGGCGACTGCCCGACCTTGGGCCATGACGATTACGCGGTCGCTGATCTCGAGGACTTCTTCGATTTCGGAGCTCGTCATGATCACGGCCTTGCCGTTGTCCGCCGCCTGCCTGAGCGCGTCGAGCACTTCGGCTTTTGCGCCGACGTCGATGCCCCTGGTCGGTTCGTCGACGAGAAGCACTGCAGGATCGTGGTGCAGCCACTTCGCTACTGCGACCTTCTGCTGGTTGCCGCCGCTGAGCCAGCCGACCGGATACCGCCCGACCTCGCGGCTCAGGGACAGTGTGGTCAACAGAGATTTGGCCGCGTCCATCTGCTTGCGCCCGCTGACAAATCCGAACTTTCCGACTGATCGCAGGCCGGCGAGGGTCACGTTGTCCGGAACGGACATTCGAAGCAGGAGCCCGTCTGTCTTGCGTTCCTCGGGGATGAGACCGATCCCGAGTCCGAGCGCCGTTCGGACCTGACGGGGCCAGCGTGCCGGCCGTCCGTTGACGGTGAGTTCGCCCGAGCTTGCGGATTCGGCGCCGGCGAGCGATCTGAGCAGGCTTGTACGCCCGGATCCGACGAGGCCTGCGAGTCCGACGATTTCCCCGGCCCTTGCCTCGATTGACACGTCGTCGATAGCTCCCGGGAGGGTGACGGAGCGTGCCTGGAGGAGGACCTCGCCGATGTTCGAGCCGCGCCGTGGTCCGCGTTCGGCTGCCCGGATTCCGGTCATGGCCTCGACGAGTGCGGGGCGCGTCCATTCCGATGCCGGGGCTTCTGCGGTTTTCCTCCCGTTGGTCATGACCGTAATGTGGTCGCTGACCTCGAGCACTTCTCCGAGATTGTGCGTTACCAGTACCATCGTGATTCCGCGGCGCTTCAGCTCGCGGACGAGGTCGAGGAAGTGACGCCGTTCCCTTTCCGACAGGGCTGCTGTGGGCTCGTCGAACAGGATGGCTTTGGCGCCCGACTGGATTGCGCGGAGGATCTCGATCACCTGCGCGTTCGCGACTGTCAGGTTGCGAGCGAGCACGTCGGGGTCGAAGTTCACACCGAACTCGCGGCAAAGTTCTTTGAACCGGCGTTTCATGCTGCGTTTCTTGAGCCATCCGACGCTAGTGAGGTCCTGGCCGAGGAAGACGTTCTCGGTGGTGGTCATCGCCGGAAGCACCGTCAGCTCCTGGTAGACGGCGACGAGGCCGGCTCGGCGGGCCTCCACGGGGCTGCCGCCTCGCAGCTCGTGTCCGAAGACCTTGACAGTTCCGGAGCTCGCGGGGGTCCGTCCGCTCATGATGCCCAGGAGTGTCGATTTTCCGGCGCCGTTGGCGCCGACCAGCGCATGCACTGTACCTTCCTGCACGTTGACCGACACGTCATCCACGACTTTGGATTGCCCGTAGTGTTTGGTGACGGACGTGCAGTTGATTGCTTCACTCATGGGTGATTTCCTTCAAGAAGATCTTCGGGGTGGCCGCCGGGATAACGGGCGGCCACCACCGTTGACATCAGTACTCGGGGTTCCACTGATTGACGTTGTCCTTGGTAATCAACGGCGCGCCGGGGAAGGTGAGAGTGTCCAGCGGGTTGGTTACGTTCGCGACATTCTTGCCTTTGATCTTGTCGACCAGCAGTTGTAGTGAAAGCTTGATGTTGGTGTAAGGCATGCCGGGCAGAGCCGCCTTGATAGTGCCCGCAGCCACTTGGTCCCTGGTCCAGCTGTCGCCGTTGCTGTCGTAGACGAGGACGCTGTCGCTCTTGCCGGCTTGTTTGACTGCCTGGACGACGCCCCGGGTCATTCCGGAGTAGTTGCTCGCGATCGCTTTGAGGCCATTGTTGGCATTGAGGAATGTTTGCGCTGCCTTGTAGGCTGCGTCAGTCGAATAGTCGGTGTTCTCGATTGGGGTGAGTTTGAAGTTCGGATGGGCGGCAAAACCATCCTTGGCAGCGGCTGTCGTTGTGTCCGTTACGAAGTCGAGCTTGGGCCCGGTGATCACAGATACTGGCCCGGGCGGCGTGTCCTTGAAGATGGTGTCGAACCACTTCGTGTATCCGGTCTTGTTCTGTTCGCCCACGAACCCTACGGTTCCCGGGGTGTACCCGGTGTCTCCGCAGATCGCGGTGATCGCAATGATGATCGGGATGCCGCTATTTGCAGCCTGCTTGATCCCGTTGCACTGGTCGGACGGGGAGATCGCGTTGACGACCCACCCGTCGTAGGTCTTTCGCTGCTGCGCGAGCTGGAATGCCGTGTTCTGGTCCTGCGCTTTCCAGTTCGAGGTCACAACGGTGACATCCACGCCGAGCTCGTTCCCTACCTCTTTTGCGGCCTTCTCCTCGGCCTGGAGGTAGGCGTTGCTGTTGGCCGGGATAAAGACTCCGATCTTTAACTTGTTGCCGTTTCCCGCGGACCCGCTGCCGCTGGGTGTTGCGCCGGTGCTGCATGCCGCCAAGGGCAGCGCGATGGCGAAGACCGCGGCGGCGGCTCCGAGGGTTCGCTTCCTGATACGAGGGCTGAGCTTCATTGCATTCCTTCTTTGTGTTGGGGGGTGTTCGCTTAGTCGGTCCAATAGGGCATGAGCGCGCTGAGGTTCGTGAACCACGTTCCGTCCAGTTCTGCGACGTAGCGCAGGAATTGCTCGAACATGAGCAGGTAGTTCGGTCGTCCGATAGCCTGTGGATGGACAGTGATTGATACGAGCGCGTTTGGAACGCGGGTGTACGCGAAGTCGATATGCGCCTTCCAACGGGCATAGATCGTCTCCGGTGACTCGAAGCCTTGGCTAACTCCCGGGACGTGCTCTGTCGCCGGCCAGTCGTCCAAGTGCCACGACACGGGGAACTCGAGGATCCTGCTGGGGGCGCCGAAGATGTTGCCGTTCTCGCGGTCTATCGTGACCGGTCGCGGCCGGTACGGCTCAAAGTCGCGTCCCATGAGCGAGGAGTCCCACTCGAATCCGAATTCTTCGAGCAGGCCCAGAGTCTGGTCAGTGAAGTCCCAGGCGGGCGAGCGGTAGCCGTGCGGGCGCTTGCCGACGTGCCTCTCGTGCTGCTGGATCTGCAGTTCGAGCAAGTGTCGCTCCTCGACGGGGCTGATCTTCATGATCGGCTCGTGCCAGCAGCCGTGGGCGGAGACTTCGTGGCCGCTGTCCAAGACCGTCTCGAATGCAGCCGGAAAAGTCGCCATGGTGTGGGTCGGCGTGAAGAAGTTTCCGACAATATCGTGCTCGCGAAGCGCCTGAAGCAGCCGCGGAAGGCCAACGAGCGCATCGTATTCGCCGCGCGAGAGGTAACCAGGGCTTGTCTGCCCGAATGTTCCCATCCAAGTTGCGTGTGCATCAAAGTCGACCCCGATGTTGACCGCCATGCGCCGTCCGGAGGGAAGTTCTAGTGCCACCTTTGCCACCGTCCTGAGGATTGTTGATGACTTCCGGTAGATATTCTGCATTTCTGACCGGAAGTGTGTTTTTCTGGGTTGGCATCAATCCTCACCCTCAGCAACCAAACTGTCTAATGACTTTTTGTCGCCCCTCCTATAACATTCAGGAATGGATCGGCGGGCTCTGGAATGCTTCAACACCGTTGCTCGGCTCGGCTCCGTTAGCGCAGCTGCTGCTGCCATGTCCGTCACCCAGCCGGCCGTGTCCAAGCAAATCAGCCGGCTCGAGGCCGAACTGGCCGTGCGGTTGTTCCATCGCACCCCGACCGGGATGGCGACGACCTCCGCGGGTCAGACCCTGCTCGAGCTCGGGGACGACGTGCTTTCCCGCTTCGAGCGGGCCGAAGCGATCATGCAGTCAAGATTCCATGGAAGGTCCGCGTTCCGGATTGCCTGCCCCCACTCGACTGCTCAGGATGTCCTGGCGCCTTTTATGGCTGACACCAATCCCCCGATCGTCGATCTCGAAGTACTTCCGGCGAGCGGCGTGGACGAGTTGCTCGACCGCGAAGTGGACATGGCAGTCAGTTCACTGGTGCCCCCGAATCATCGACGCCAGCTCGCCGTTGCCACGATACCCATCATGGTCCAAGCTCCGTTCACCAGTGGAAGCCCTTTTCCTGATTATTCGCGGGGCGACCTTGAGCATCTGAAGGACGACTGGATCATCGTGCCGCGCAGCGGGGTTCAGATAGCGGTCATGCATGCGATGGCTGAATTCGCCCCCACCCCGTTGGTGAGGGAAGCGTCCACTGGGACGATCGCTCAGGCCCTTGCCGCAAACGGGCATGGATTCGCCCTCGTGACGGAACCGGTTCGGTTTAAACTCCGCGCCGTGCCCGCCTTCGCGGGGGCCATGCCGGTGACTATCGTTCTGTATGCCTCGTGGGATGCCCAGCATTACGCATCAGAGGAGCTTTTTCGCGTTGCCCTTGCCCTGCGTCGGTGGATGAAGGCGCATCCGCCTTGGGGAAGTCCGCGGATTGAGCGGGCTGGGTGAATGGTGAATTGTCACCACGGAAGAAGCTGCGACCGGAGCGGCCGGATCGTGCAATGTTTCCTGTCTGGCCCGAGGTTTGCCGACTCGGTCAAGGAGTCGGTGTCGGCGACCAGTCCTCTCGGCCTGAAGGGGTCGGTCGGCATGAAGCCTGAGGTGACCGAAATGGTCCTTTCGCGGTCGAACTCCCCAGAACCGCTCTGTTGGTAAGTTGTGGAAATTGTTGCAAATTCGTATGATACACACAGAATTGCATCCTGCATTGGTGCTTCCGCTTGACGAAGATGTCCCGTCGACGCATCGGCACGCCGGTCAAACCGGGCAGGAGCCGACTAGTAGAGGGCACTGAAGGCGATGGTTAGTCCAATGAAGCAGCCCCCCGAGGTCAGGCGCCGAAGAATCCTGGAACTCGTCAGCGAAGGGGATTTCCTGAGGCCCGCCGACATTGCAGCCATGATGTCTGTCTCGGGCGAAACCGTGCGCAGGGACCTTATGGCTTTGGAGAGGTCCGGGGAGCTCAAGCGCATCCACGGCGGAGCGATGCCCCCTGTCAAAGTGACTGAGAGCGAACCCGACAGGGCCAACCGCTCAATGGAAAACCCTCAGGAGAAGGGCGAGATCGGGGCCGCAGCCGCCGCGTTGATCGGTGACACCGACACCATCTTTCTCGACGTTGGAACCACTGTGGAAGCTGCGGCGAGGGCGCTGCCTCCAACATTCCACGGCATAGTCATCACCAATAGCCTGGTGGTAGGATCCATCCTCAGCGACCGTCCGGATGTTGAACTGTATGTGCTTGGTGGTCGCGTCCGAGCGGGCGAAATGACCACCTACGGCCCCGACGCCCTTGCCCAGGTCCGAAGCTTCAATGCGAATTGGGCCTTTCTTGGCGCCGGGGGAGTGGACGTCCGGGCGGGCCTGACGGACTATTCATCAGAGGATGTGGCAATCAAGCAACTGATGATTGAGAAGTCCGCGAAGACTTATGTCCTGGCAGTTGGCGACAAACTTGGACGCGTCGCTGTCCGCCATGTCTGCGACCTTGACGAAATCAAAGGGGTAATCACAGACAGCAGGGCGAGCGCTAGCCGGATCAACTCCCTGAAGGACGCAGGCCTCGACGTCGTCCAAGGCGGGGAGCCGCGTGAGGTGTCCAGCTGACCTCCCGCCCGCACCGCGCGAGTCCTGAGCCGGCTCGTACGAATCGAGTCCCGGCCTGCCCCGGTTGCCCCGTGGAGATGCCCCGCACGAAAGTGCGGGGCCTCTCCATTTAAGGAGGCGTGTCGTGGAATTATGTGGACAGTGATTTGCTCGGTTTTCGCCGCTGATCCGCGTGAAACCAAGGAAAACCGAGTGATTGTGACGCTCGCAACAATTACCCCTTGACGCGCTGGCCTCATGGATCCATACTTTTCCTTATGAATCCTCATAAATCCACACAAAGCGTGGATGCGATTCCAACGAACGTGGCTCCCAGCGCCCCGTAGGCCTCATCCGGCCGCTGTCGTGTCGCCATGGACATGAGGCACCACGGAACAACCAATTCCACCGAACCAACACCCCCGCGCCCGGCCTAACCCAGCAACGACGCTCCGACGGGCACTCATCGAAGGACATTCGCTCCAATGACACACAACCCCCTACCGGCAGGCAATATCGTGCCAGGCACGGACACCGACGTTGAAGAGTACGGCTACAAGCAGGAAATGAAGCGCGGCACGGGCAGGTTTGCCTCTTTTGCCGTCGCTTTCGCGTTCGTTTCCATTGCCACGGGCATCTTCACTACCTACGGCGCGGTTCTCAACAGCTCCGGTCCTGCGGGCATCTGGACCTGGCCGATCGTCACGGTCGGGCAACTCATGGTCGCGCTCATTTTCGGCTCGTTGGCCGCCCGCATCCCGGTGACCGGCTACTCCTACCAGTGGATGTCCCGCTTGGCGAACCCGGTATTGGGTTGGATCATGGGCTGGATCTCCTTCACATTCCTGGCGATCGTGGTGGTCGCAGTCGACTACACCATCGCATCAACCGTCTTGCCTGTTCTCCTCGGCTATGTGGGAACCGCTGGGAACGCCTGGCTGATCACCAGCATTGTGCTGGCCTTGCAGGCCCTGCTGGTTGCGTTTTCCACCCGCTGGACAGAGCGGGTGAACAACTTCGCCGTCTCCGCCGAACTCATCGGCATGATCCTGCTCGTCGTCCTGCTCATCGTCGTCGGCGCGGTGGCGAAGGAACTGAATGTGGGCAACCTGTTCTCCACGGGTTCCCTCCCTGCACAGGATTACTTCAGCGTCGGGTCCTTGCTCCACGTGGGGCCCTGGATGATGGGGACTTTGCTGGGCGCGTTCACGATCGTTGGATTCGAATCCGCCGCCAACCTCGCCGAAGAAACCAAGGAACCGGCCCGGGTGGTGCCCCGTGCCATGTGGCAAGCCGTGCTCGCTTCGGGCATCCTGGGCTTCTTCTTCCTCCTGGCCATCACCATGCTGGCCGGCGATCCCGCAACCCTGGCCGGATCAAGCACCCCTGTCGCCGATGTGATCAACCGCGTTCTCGGACCGGTCGTCGGCACCGCGCTGCTGGTGATGGTCGTCATCGCAATCTTCGCCTGCGGCATGGTGATCCTCATGACCGGAGTCCGGCTCGTTTGGGCCATGTCCCGCGACGACCGATTCCCAGGCCACGCCGTGTGGCGCAAAGTGTCACCGCGCTTCGGAACCCCGACGGCGGCAACAGGGCTCATGTTTGTCCTCGGTGAGCTGATCCTCGGCCTCTTCGCCTTCCAGACCGACGCTCTCTTCAGCCTCTTTGGAGCCGCTACCCTGCTGCCCGCGGTCATCTACGCTTCCACGGTCCTGCTGTATATCCTCAAGCGCAAGAGCCTTCCCCCCAGCAAGGGATTCACCTTGGGCAAGTTCGAGGTACCCGTCATCATCCTCGCCGCCGTGTGGCTGATCTTCATGCTGTCTATTTTCAGGGACGCATCCTTCATCAACTCCTGGCTGTATGTGGCCATCATGGTGGCCATCGGTGCTGTCTACCTGGTCTTCCTGCTGATCCGACGCGGCGGTCCGTCCGGACTCGCCATGCCCGATCTGCACTCGATCGATGCCGAGCTGGACGCCGACGCCAAACATTCCGAAAGGGCGCAGGGCAAGTGACCACCGTTCTATCCATTGACCAGGGCACGTCCGGAACGAAAGCAGTCGTCGTCGACGGCGGCGGGAAGATCCTGGGCCTGGCCGAACAAGCGGTCCGGCCGCATTACCTGCCCGGCAGCGGCGTCGAACAGGACCCGCAGGAACTGCTCGACTCCGTCCTCGAAACGGGGAAGGCCGCCGTCGCCCAGTCCGGTGCCTTGATCGATATCGTCACCATCGCCAACCAAGGCGAAACCGTCCTGGCCTGGGACCCGGCGACTGGCAGGCCGCTCTCCAACATGATCGTGTGGCAGGACCGGCGCGCCGAAAGCATCTGCGCCGGCCTCGCGGATCATCGGGAGGAATTCGCTAGCCGCACCGGACTCATCCTGGACCCGTACTTCTCCGCCCCCAAGCAGGCCTGGATCCGGAAAAACGTCACCCGGGAGGGTGTTGTCACCACCTCCGACAGCTGGCTCATCCATCAGCTGACCGGGGAATTCGTCACGGACGTCAGTACCGCCAGCCGGTCCCTGACGACCGACCTGGACAGCACGGAATGGGACCATGAACTGCTGGATCTGTTCGAACTCGGCGACGAAAAGCTCCCCAGGATTCTGCCGTCCGACGCGATCGCAGGCTCGACGAGTGCCTTCGGCGGGTTGATGGCCGTCGGCGGCCTCATCGTGGATCAGCAGGCGGCCCTACTGGCCGAGAACTGCCTCGAAACCGGCGAAGCGAAGTGCACCTTCGGCACGGGGGCGTTCCTGCTGGCCAACACGGGAACATCGGCAACACGCTCAACGGCCGCACTCGCCGCATCGGTTGCCTGGACTGTCAAAGACAAGCCCACCTACTGCTTTGACGGACAGGTGTACACGGCAGCCTCCGCCGTCAGGTGGCTCCAAGGAATGGGCTTCATCAAGTCAGCTTCAGAGCTCGACGTCGTAGCCGCCGCCGACTCCGGCGGCGTGCTCAGCGTCCCCGCTTTCGCCGGCCTGGCTGCACCATGGTGGAGCCCTGAAGCCAAAGCCTCCCTCACGGGAATGACCCTCTCCACCGGACCGGAACACATCGTCCTCGCCGTCCTGCAGGGCATCGCCGCGCAAGTCGCCGAGCTGGGCTCCCTCGTCGCAACCGACATCGGCACTCCGCTTCAGCGGCTGCGGGCCGACGGCGGGCTGACTCAAAGCCGTGTTCTGATGCAGGCCGTCGCCGATCTCATGCAGATAGAGATCGACGTGTACCCGTCCCAGCACGCTACGCCCCTGGGCGCGGCAGCCCTGGCCAGAGTGGCCCTTGAACCATCCCGCACACTCCAGGACGCCGTCGTTCCCTGGAGCCCCAGCACTGTCTATGAACCGAAGTGGTCGGCAGACCAAGCAGCCGAGTTCCGCGCGCGGTGGGCAACCGCCGTCGAGGCAACCCGGTGACGAAGGAGAACACCCGAATGAGCAACACCCAGAACAAAACCTACGATGTCGCCGTGATCGGCGCCGGCATTGTGGGCTCAGCCATCGCCCGGAAGCTGGCCGGGTACCGGCTCAGCGTCGCGCTCCTCGACGCGCGCGAAGACGTAGGGGACGGCACGAGCAAAGCCAACACCGCGATCCTGCACACAGGATTCGACGCAAAGCCCGGAACCCTTGAGTCGAGGATGGTGCACGAGGGGTACCACTTGCTCTCCGAGTACGCCAAGCAGACGGGAATTCCGGTCGAACATACCGGCGCCATCCTTGTGGCGTGGGATGACGAGCAGCGCGACGCCCTGCCTGGCCTGAAGGTAAAGGCCGAACAGAACGGATACGCCAAGACTGAAATCATCGACGCCGCCGAAATCTACCGGCTCCTGCCGCACCTGGGCGAGGGCGTCCTGGCCGGGCTCTCCGTCCCGGACGAGTCCATCATCTGCACCTGGACTACCAACCTTGCCCTGGCCACCGACGCTGTGCAGCGGGGGACGGAACTCCTGCTCCGACGCCGCGTCGACGGCATCGACAGGATCGACGGCGTCACGCACCTCTACACAAGCATCGACCGGATCAATGCCCGCTGGGTGATCAACGCCGCCGGGCTGGGCGGGGACACGATCGACCAGTTCTTCGGCTATGACCGGATCCACCTGACTCCCCGACGCGGCGAGCTGCTGGTGTACGACAAGCAGGCACGGCCCCTCGTGGACAAGATCGTTCTGCCGGTACCCACGGCATTGGGCAAGGGTGTGCTGGTCAGCCCCACCATTTACGGCAACGTGATGCTGGGCCCCACCGCCGAAGACCTCACCGACCGCACCGACACCGGAACGTCCGAGGGCGGCTTCGCCTTCCTGAAGGGCAAGGGCGAGAAGATCATGCCCAAACTCCTGGAAGAAGAGGTAACGGCCACTTATGCCGGACTACGCGCGGCCAGCGATTACCCCGACTATCTCATCGAGGTCGACACGGAACAGCAGTACGTGATCGCCGGCGGCATCCGCTCCACCGGCCTGACCTCCGGTATCGCCGTGGCCGAGTACGTCGACGAACTCCTTAGGGCATCGGGCGCCATCGAGCTGGTCGAGCGCGACGACCTGCCCGAACCACCGCACATGCCCAACATCGGCGAAGCTTTCCTCCGCCCTTACCAGGACGCAGCGAGGATCGCGGAAGATCCTGCGTACGGGAAGATCGTGTGCTTCTGCGAACGTGTCACCGCCGGTGAAATCCGCGACACCTTCAGTTCCCCGATCCCGCCGTGCACACTGGACGGGCTGCGCCGCCGGACCCGCGCCCGGAACGGCCGGTGCCAAGGCTTCTTCTGCGGCGCGGAAGTAAACGAGCTTCTCGAATCCCGCGGTAAGAGCGTCAACGTCCCGGTCAATCCGAAAGCAAAAGTTGCCAGCGTGGAGGTCGCCAAGTGAGCACCAACGGCACGGTCCTGACCCCGACCGTCCTGATCATCGGCGCCGGACCATCCGGGCTGCGCGCCGCAGCCGAATTGGCTCCGCGCGTGAGCGGCGAAGTCCTCGTCCTTGAACGGGAAAGCGTCGCCGGCGGCATCCCTCGGCACAGCGACCATCCCGGCTACGGAATCCGTGACATGGGCAAGTTCATCGACGGGCCCAAATACGCCCGTGTTCTGCGTGAGCAGGCGACCGCTGCAGGTGCGAGGATCCTCACCAACGCCATGGTCACCGACTGGGCAGGAGAGCGTTCCGTCAACGTCACGATGCCCGACGGGCGGGTGCGCGTCGATGCGAAGGTGATCATCCTCGCCACCGGTGCCAGGGAACGGCCCCGTCCTGCCCGGCTCATTCCAGGTGACCGCGGCAAAGGCGTTTACACCACCGGGCACCTGCAGAACATCATCCACCTCAAGCACGGCAAGGTCGGCAAACGGGCCGTCATCGTCGGTGCCGAGCTGGTCAGCTGGTCGGCCGCGATGACCCTGAAACACGTCAAATGCAAGACGGTACTGATGACCACCGAATACCCGAAGGCGGATGCCTACCGGCTATTCAGTGGACCCGGAAAGCTGTTCTTCGGCACCAAAGTGGCAACCCGCACAAGGGTCACACGAATCATCGGAAAGCCGAACGTTCAGGGTGTGGAGATCGAGAACATCGACACCGGTCAACGAAGGATCGTCGACTGCGACACCGTCATCCTCACCGGCGACTGGATCCCGGACAATGAACTCGCCCGGGCCGCCGACGTCGACATTGACCCCGTCAGCAAATCACCACTGGTGGACGCCGCCCTGCGGACCAACAAGGCCGGCATTTTCGCCATCGGCAACATGCTCCATCCCGTGGATACCGCCGACGTGGCGGCCCTCGACGGCGCTGCCGTGGCCGGGCATGTTGTCAACTACCTGCGGGGCGATCGGCCGGCCGGTGCACCGCTAACTCTGACCGCCGACGCTCCCTTCCGCTGGGTGGCGCCCGCCTTGCTGCGCCAACACGATCCGGCGCCGCCCCGCCGTCGGCTTCTGCTCTGGAGCGACACTTACGTCCCGTTCCCCGAAGTAGTCCTGCGCCAAAACGGCGCAATCATCGCCCGAAAGCGGCTGTGGTGGCCCGCAGCACCGGGCCGCGTTTTCCGTGTCCCATCCAGCCTGCTCAGCCAGATCAACTGGAACGACGGCGCCGTCACCATCGGCCTCGCCAACTAGCCACCGCCACGCGCCGGCCGCGCCCCTTGTTGGGGGCGCGGCCCGACCATGCCCGGCAAAACCTACAATCAGGAGAACCCATGAACCAGCGCCAGAACATCTCATCCGGATCCGCCCGCGAACCGATCCTCGGATACTCCCGCGCGGTCCGCGTCGGAAACCAGATCCTCGTGGCGGGAACCACTGCCGGCTCCAGCAAGGGCGCCGTCGGCGGGAACGACGCTGCCGCCCAGGCCCGCGAAATCTTCAACCGCATCGAGACCGCCCTCATCCAGGCCGGCGGATCATTCGCGGACGTCGTACGCACGAGGGTCTACCTCACCAACATTGCAGACTTCGACGCCGTCGGCGCCGTCCACGGAGAAATCTTCGGCGACATCCGCCCCGTGACCGCCGTCGTCGAGGTCGGCGCCCTCGCCGCCGACGACCTCCTGGTCGAAGTCGAAGCCGACGCGATCCTGCAATAAACGAATCGGTGACGCAAGAGTGATGGCTGACATCACCCTCTTCGACCTTGACGGCGTGCTGACCAGGGGAGACACCATGGCTTCTCTCGTCAGCCGCCGTCTGGCACGGCACCCGGTGCGCCTTCTCAAGGCTGCACCATTGTTCCTTCTGTCCCGCGCCGCTCACCCGCAAAGCCGTCTCAGGGCAAATGCGAACCGCAGGCTCGTCGCGCTGGCCCTGAACGGGCTCACGGACGGTGAATACACGGAACTGGCCATCCGGACGGGGCGGCAGCTCGCCGCCAGACGAGGATTCGCCGTCGACCAAACGATCACGTTGTGCAGACACGCCGCTTCCCGGCATCGGACGATCATCGTGACCGCCTCGGAGCGACGGTTGGCTCGAGCTTTCCTGGACTCGGTCGGCCTGCCGGACATCGAGCTTCTGGCTTCCGAGATCGCGTTCCATGACCGCGCGGTCACATGGGCGACTCACAATGTGGGGCCCGCCAAATTGCGCGGCCTGAAATCAGTGGGTGTCCCATTTAGCTGCGCGACCTTCTATACGGACTCGGCCAGCGACCTATCCCTGGCGGCTGCCGCCCGGACAACCTTCCTCGTGAACCCGGATGCACGCTCCCGGCGAAAGATGATAGCCGTGATTCCAAACCTGCAGGTCATCCGCTGGTGAATACACGCCCTCAAAGCGCGAGCAGACGCAGACACACATGATCTTAATGCCAAGAGGAGCAAGCCCATCCAGCCGCAACGTGTAAGCCCAGAAAAGCAACTGCACCCAGCCGCGGACTGGCACCGGATGGTGGGGCTGAAGGTGGAACTGCGTCGTCCAGAAGGAGACGTCCGTAGCGGAATAGTTGATGCAGTCATGCCAGACGGCTCGGGGCTCTGGCTCGCCGCGGACGGCGCCAATCTCCGCACTTACATACACAATGACGGGGATCTCGGAGTATGGGGGAACGTGCCATCGAACGGTGGAGATCAAGGCGTCTTCAGCACGCGGATAGGTCGATGACGGAACTCCAGGGTGGATCGGGAAGAGCACAACCCGGCCAGCGGCAAAGCGTGCAGAGTTAAGCTTCGGTGGCTCCCATAGCCTTCGGTTTTGACCCGAGGTTTTGCTAATCGAACAAGACAGAGTCGTCGAAGCCGAACGCTAGATCCCGCTCTCGGCGGCAACGGCATCAAGGGAATGCTGATTTGCCGTAGAGACGGTTACCTGACATGTTGAAGCTGTCTGTGGGCGGCGCCGGTATTCGGTCGTCCTGCTCTCAATCAACATGGACCTTATTGAAGATGTTTAATGCGGCCGTCAGTTACGCGATGATTGTTACGCCGCCGCTCTTTTCGAGTGCTTCACGGATGGTGGCTGGTGGTTCGGAGTCGGTGATGAGCCCGGTGAGTTCCTGGAGTCCGGCGACTCGATGACGTGCTACCCGTCCGAATTTTGACGAGTCCGCCAAGACATACGACACGGCGGAGTTTTGAATGATGACCTTCCGGGCCGCTGCTTCCTCAAGGTAGTAGTCGGTTAGTCCTGCCGCTGCATCGATTCCACCGGATCCAAGGAAAGCGATGTCCGGGTGCAGGTCTCTGAAAAAATTTTGGGCATTGGAGTTGGACAGCGCCATATCCCCGCCCCGGAGCCTGCCCCCGGCCACGTGGACCACCACGTTTGGATGGTTCGAAAGTTCGATGGCCACAAGCAGCGAATTGGTCGCTACCGTGCCACGAAAATCACTGGGGATTGCCCTCGCCACGCTAAGCGCGGTTGTTCCGACGTCCAGGACCACGAACTGCCCCGGCTCCAGCAATGAGGCAGCCGCCTGGCCAATTCTTTCCTTCGCCTCGCTTGCCACGTTGGCGCGTTCCGCAAACGGCGGTTCTTCCCCAGGCGGCAGGGGAAGGGGAGATGTCGCACCACCGTGGACTCGCGATAGCAGGCCACGCTTCTCCAGCACGGCGAGATCCCGACGAATCGTTTCGTGGGAGACGGACAACGACTGGGCCAGATCCTCCGTGCTAACTACTCCGGTGCCATGGAGTTTGTACACGATCCGACGATGTCTTTCAGCAACCAGCATCATTGCCCGTTTCCGAGGGTTTCCGTGGGTTCATGTCAATCAGTATGTCCATAGCAACCGCCTCCTGCAAGCCCGAAACGGCGAAATTTTGACTACTAGTGACCGATTGCGTGGACTCTAGACGATTTTGGCGTGGGATCTGCAGTGCGGCGCGGCAGGGATTCCGGCGTCCGCGGGCAAGATACGGCAAGCCCGCCTTCATTCCTTCACCGTTCAGATTCACCGATCTCCCCCCTAAGCAGCGCGAAGCGATCGCGCTTTTTGAGCCAGCAACGGGCATGCGCTCGAGTATGTCCGGCGTCACACGGGGATGTAACCCTTGACACACAGCTATCCACAGTTTCACAATAAGTTCCACAAAATCCCTCGTTTTCGGGCAATTTCAGTCAACCCAACATTTCCCCACAGGAGCACAAATTGACTTCAACCAGATGGCGTCTCTTCAAGGGCGCCGCCTTGCTCGCACTGCCAGCCCTGGCTCTCACGGCCTGCGGCGGATCAGCATCCACCCAGCCGGCGAACGGAGACGACGTCTCCGGTGAGCTGGTGTTCAGCATTTACCCGGGTGTCTTCCAGGACAACTACGTCAAGTCCGTGGTTGAGCCATTTGAGAAGCTTCACCCGAATCTGAAGATCTC
>OUNM011294118.1_pt1 | contig 40489 bp, 32 predicted proteins | sample 1769961 | NCBI WGS metagenome assembly OUNM01 (sample SAMEA3914820, study PRJEB12502) | metagenome | biome: forest; material: soil | place: USA | collected 2012-03-12 | depth 0.3 m | reverse complement strand
TTTGCGCCCCACCAAGGACGAGTTTGCACGCCTTTTCCGGCGAAAGCCCGAATGAAGGATCCAGACCCTTCCAGTAGAAGAGAGGAAGAAGGACAACCGTGAGAATCTCCGAGCACAGGACATAGTTGGCTATAGGAAGGAAATGGTGTTTCACCGTCTCCCACCCGTAGATACCGGACGCTGATGTCGGGACTTCTCGAAGGAAATAGCGATCTCGAGCCGTCGCACCCATGGCATTGGGGAGGCGCTGCGTCGATCAGGTGGGTGAAAATCCATTTCACCCTCCTGTCCGACGCAGCGGCCACACTCCCTGGATAGTCTACACACACACTTCGCGACGGCTTTGGCTCCCCTGGCTTGTAGTTCCCGATTCCGCAGTTTTGCGGGATTGGCCGGACCGTGAAATGGATTTCTCCCGACCGGCCATAGCGATACCGTGAACACAGGGTGGGAGAGAGCTGGCCCGCACACACACATACACACACTCACTCCCCTCCCGGGGAGTACCCTCAGTTCATCTGAGGTTCGTTCTTTGAAAGTTGAAGAGGCAACACCCGTGAGAACGGGTTTGGTTGCCACAGTATAGAGGCGTTTACTAGCTAAACGTCCCAGCTACGGCTTGTCGGGCCTTAACCATCCCATCAATCTCAAGCCGTACTTTGGGGCGTGCTTTTAGGCCGCTGTCACGTTCGACTGCGACTTAAAACCACGCTCCAAACCCATGGGACGTTTGCTGCACACTCGCTCCTATACCTCCCATGCTTCCTATACTTCCTATGAGCGAGGCGCGTCGTGCGCACGCCCGCGTAGCTCACACGCGGAGCGCCCCAATGCCGCCAGGTTTTGGAGTGCGGTGGTTCTGCACCGCTTTCGGAGTGGACCAGTTGAGATGGTTGCAATTTAAACGCTTTCACCTCCAGTTTGCCGATGCTTCGCCGCACCGGTGGGAAAACTCCTCACTCCTTCCCGGGAACCACTCTGGATCTGAGTTGCTTCGACTCGAAGATCGCAGTCGATGACCAGCCGGGCCGGCGATGTCCATGCTCCGCTTTATCGAATTCGATCGATTGGCACCCCCAACTCGCCCACTCCGAAAGCGGCGCAGGACAGTAAGACCTCCTCCAAAACCTGGCGGCATTTCACGCGCATTCGAAGCGCTACCAGCCTTCACGGCGTCGCCGTCGGCCCGGCAAACACCTCGATATTAAACGTCTCCCCCACGGCAAAAGTCGCGACATCCTCATTGAAAATCGCCCATTGATTGCCCGTATAATACACCCCCACCGGATGACTCTGGACCTCGTGCGCTGCTCCATAGTCGTGCGTGACGAAAATGACGGCATTGGGATGCCCATCCGCCGTCGGATCGCTGATGTAAAAGGAATCGCCCCCCACCGTCATGACATCACTCGTCTGCGAGGACACATTTTTCTCTTTCGTGATGTTGGCGACGACATAACAGGTGGCAATCGCCGACGAATGATCTTCGTTGTAAACACTCCATTTGTTGACCTTGGGGTCAGAGATAAACTGCACGCCAATCGACTTTGGCAGATCGGTCGCAAACAAGTGGTTGCCATTGATGTAGTGCGTCACGAGCAGCAAGGCGGTGGGTTTGCCATTGATCCCCAAGCGGTTGATGAAAGATTTGTCGGAAGAGCTGTTCAAACCCGTGGTGATGAACTCGAATGTCTGGGTCGCGGTCGCCTGCGCCACGCGCACATTGAATCTCGCGCCCGTGGGGACCGAGACGGCATCCTCGTTGACGATCTGCCATTTGGCGCTCGCGGTGTTGTAAAATACGCCCACCGCGTGAGGATTGTAGACGCCGGCCCAATACTGGGTGACGATCAAAAGCGCGCCCGGCTTGTTGTTCGTCAGAGCATTGTCGATGGTCAGCGCGGATCCGCTCGTGTTCGTCAAAGTCGACTCCACCTGAAAAACCTTCAGCGTGTCGGCCTGCGACGGTAAGATCGCCGAAGCGGCGACGAGCAGCGCGCCAAGCAGGATCGAGCGCATCGGGACAACCGGATTCGAGGAGATTTTCATAGGGCAGACGCGGCTGAAGTCGTTGGCTTCTAGTTAACATTTCCCATGACTGGCGCGCACTCTTATTCCGACGCCGTCGATGAATTGATCCGACTGGGCAATGGGGCGTTCACCTCCAGGTCGATCAGGCGCGGTCCATGGCTTCGCCTTCAGGCAAACCGAAAATATTTCACAGATCCGCCTCAAACTTTTCGCCTTCCTTCGCCTTTAATCCCATATCCATTTCCACGCCACCGTGTCCAAACTTCGCCTCCTCTCCTTCCTCCTTTGCGCGTCCACCAGCCTGGCGCAAGTGACCGCGCCCATCCCGGCGGACGACCCGGGTTTCCCCTCGGTGTATGATGCGATCGCCGTGAGCAGCGGCATTTGGGAGTCGAAATTGGGAATCCAATTGGGGATCCAAGCGAAAACCCGCGATTCCAAGGTCATCATCGACGAGCTCTACTTCGAGCCCCAGGACAAAACCAGCCAAGCCCGCTTTGTCGAGCTCTACAATCGCTCCGACGTGGCGGTGGATCTCACGAAGTGGTCCCTGGAAGGCTCGATCAGTTTCACCTTTCCCAACCAGGCCTCCATCGCGCCTCGCGGCTACCTCGTCGTGGCCCAGAACCCCGAGGCCTTTGCCAAACAATTTGGCGGGGTCGCGGCGTTCGGTCCATTTGCCGGGACCCTCCACAAGCGCGGTGGCGAGATCGCATTGCATGACGCGCAGGGCCAATATGTCGACCTGCTCGTCTGCAAGGTCGGCTTTCCGTGGCCCACCGCCGCCGGCGGCGCTGGCTCGTCCCTGGAACTCATCAATCCCGACCTGCCGCGCGACAATCCCGCCTCCTGGCGCAGCTCCGGCTACGCCGCGCTCGCCGATCCGGCCAAGCCTCGCTCCGAGAAATCCAAGGCCCCGCCGACGCCCGGCGCGCAGAATTCCGCTTTCTTGGAAAAGCTCCCGCCGCTCATCGACGAGGTCACGCACTGGCCAAAGCAGCCGAGCACCGGCGAAGCGCTGAAAATCGAGGCGCGGATTCACGACCCGACCGGAGCATTGAAATCCGCCACCGTCGAATACCAGATCGTCGAGCCAGGCGCGTACATTGCGAAGAATGGTCCAAACTACGACAAAGGCTGGACCCCGGTCCCAATGAATGACGAAGGCCGCGATGGTGATGCAACGGCCGGCGACTCGGTCTATACGGCGACGCTCCCGGCCTCCCTGAGCGTGCACCGCCGGCTCATACGCTACCGCATCGTCGCCGAAGGCGCCTCCGGCAATCAGGTGCGCGTGCCCTATCCAGACGATGATTGCCCGAATTTCGCCGCTTTTGTCTACGACGGGCTGCCGGCTTGGAAAGCCGCGGTGCGGCCAGGAAAAACGCCGTCGCTCACCTTCCCCTCCACGTTGATGAAAACGCTGCCGTCGGTCATCCTCATCGCGAACGCCGACGACGTGGAGCGCAGCCAATGGGATGGTGGCGACAACAAGGCCAAGACCCGGGGCACGATCATCGCGAACGGCGTAGTGTACGATAACATCCAGTTTCACAACCGCGGCCAGGCTTCTACCTATGTTTCCGGCAAGAACAAATGGGGCTTCAAGTTCGACCGCGGCCGCGATTTCGATGCACGGGACGAGTGGGGCCGGAAGTTCAGCCACGGCTGGGATAACATGCCGATGAATGCCTGCGCCAGCCCTTGGGCGCAGGCCAACCGCGGCATGGCTGGTCTCGATGAAGCCGTATCCTTCCGCCTTTATGAGTTGGCCGGCACGCCCAGCCCGCGGCCGCGGCATGTCCAGTTCCGCGTCATCGATCAAGCCGAGGAGGCGCCGGCGGATCAGTATTCCGGCGATATGTGGGGTCTCTACCTCGTCGTTGAAGATCCGGATGGCGGATTCCTGAGTACGCGGGATCTGCCCGAAGGAAATGTCTACCGCATCGCCGGCGGCGGCGGGGACCGCAAGCACCAGTCTCCCACCCAGCCCAGTGATGGCTCGGATTGGAATGCCTTTCGCGATGCCTCGCAACGCGATCAGAAGGAGGATTGGTGGCGGGCAAATCTCGATCTTCAGGCCTTTTTTGGCTTCCAGGCCATCAATCGACTCGTGGGCAATGTCGATCTGCGGGAAGACGACAATCACTATTTCTACCATCGGCCGGACGGCCGCTGGACCGTGATTCCATGGGATCTCGACATGATGTTCATTCCGAAAAGCCACCAGAGCGGACGCATCCGCCAGGAGCGCTGCCTCGAGCAACCCGCGATCAAGATCGAGTACCAGAACCGCTGCCGCGAATTGCTCGATCTCCTTTGCTCCGATGCCTCGCCCAATGGCGGCCAGGTCGGCCAGATCGTGGATGAGTTTGCTTCCATCGTCCACCCGGCGGGTTTCCCGCTGGCCTGGCCCGAGCTGGACGAGTGCATGTGGGACTACCACCCGCGCACTTCCGAGAAAGGCGCCTTCTATCGCAATCCCATGCCGGGTGGCGCCGACCACAACTGGACCCGGACCTTGGCCACGCCGGATTTCTTCGGCTTTACCAAATTCATCACCGACTACTGCACGGACACTCGTCCAGGCAGCAAATGGCATCACGACGATGGCGACCCGCGCGGCTACGGCTTCGGCTACCTGCGCGACGAGGGGACTGATCCAGCGGCGCCCCAGCGTCCCACGATTTCCTACGGCGGCGCGGAGGGCTTCCCGGCAAAGGCTCTGCGCTTCAAGTGCTCGGACTTCGCCAGTCCGCGCAAAGCCGCGTTCGCGGCGCTGCAATGGCGCCTCGGCGAAATCTCCGCGCCGGGCGTGCCGAGTTACGAGGCCGGCCAGCCGCGCGTTTACGAGATCGAAGGAGCCTGGACCTCGCCGGAAATCGCGCAATTCGCCCCCGAAATCCAAGTCCCCGCAGAAGCCGCACATCCCGGCCATACCTACCGGGCGCGGGTGCGGATGAAAGACGCCACCGGTCGTTGGAGCCATTGGTCGGAGCCCGTGAAGTTTGTCGTCCAGGCGGCGCAATCGTAAGCGCTGTTCCACAACTGCGTCGCATCGTTTGAACAAAAACCAAGCGTTCCCAGTCTTTCCCAGCCATGAAATACCTCCTGCTCGCCGCACTCCTCATTCCCTCACTGCTTGCGGCCCAATTGCCGATGGCCTCTCCGTCAGCGCCATTGGTTCGCCGCGCGCAACCGAACCCGGAAATCCTGTCTGACAACTACCAGATCACCCTCATCATCACCGATAAGGATGCACAGCCGACGGAAGTTTCTGTCGTCGTCGCATCGAGCCAGTTCAGCGCATCGCTCGGTGAACTGGACCTCAACTTTACCGGCTCGGTCATTGTCGAAGAAACCGGCAGCCTCGTGGTCACGTATCAGCTCGGTTGGGAGACATTGGTTCCCGCCGGGGAAAAGAACACCCAATATAAGTCGTCAGCGACACAAGGCAGCGTCCGACTCAAACTCGGCGAAGAGGTTCAGATTATTCGGGCCGGCGCCCGAACGGCGCGGCTGTCCGTAAAAAAACTCGAAGCGTCTAAGGCAAAATAACCACCGTGCGGTCGGCGCCAGCAGAGGGCCATAGCGCCGCCTGAAGAGCGCTGCAATGGCTTCGGAATCGTGGCGCTTGTCAATTTCCGTTTGACGGGGAGCCCTCCCTCTAGCACGCTCCGCCCCCTTTCTCTATGCGACATACCATCTCGGTCCTCGTCGAGAATAAATTCGGCGTGCTCACCCGCATCGCCGGAATGTTCTCGGGACGCGGCTTCAACATTGATACCCTCAATGTGGGGCCAACGCTTGACCCTTCGACCTCCCGCATGACGATCGTCGTCCGCGGCGACGACACCGTCCTCGAGCAGGTCACGAAGCAGCTGAACAAGCTGGTCGACGTTATCGAGATCCAGGATTTTCGTGAAGACGAATACGTCGACCGCGAACTCGTGCTCCTGCGCGTGAATGCCGGAGCCGACAGCCGCGCCGAAGTCATGCAGATCTGCGACATCTTCCGCGCCAAAATCATCGACGTGCAGCACAAGAACGTCTCCATCGAAGTCACGGGCAACGAGAGCAAGATCAACAAATTCATCTTCCTCATGGAGCCCTTTGGCATCTGCGATCTCACCCGCACCGGCAAGGTCGCCCTGGCCCGCCGCGCCGAGTAATTCCCCCGTCACCTCACTTCCAACCATCTCTTTATGCCCGTAAAAATTTACACCGACAAAGACGCTGACCTGAAAGAGCTGAAAGGCAAAACGTGCGCCGTTCTGGGCTTTGGCTCCCAGGGCCATGCTCATGCCCTCAATCTCAAGGATTCCGGCGTGAAGGTCATTATCGGCCTCTATCCCACCAGCAAGTCCCGCAAGGTCGCTGAGGAAAAGGGCTTCGAAGTTTTCGATACCGACGAGGCCGTGCGCCGCGCCGACGTGATCTTCGTCGCGCTGCCCGACACGAAGCAGCCGGCCGCTTACGAGAAGGACATCGAGCCGAATCTCACCAAGGGCAAGACGCTCCTCTTCAGCCACGGCTTCTCGATCCACTTCAAGACCATCGTCCCGCCGAAGGATGTCGACGTGATCCTCGTCGCGCCGAAGGGCCCGGGCCACATCGTCCGCCGCCAGTACACCGAAGGCAAGGGCGTCCCGTCGCTCATCGCCATCTACCAAAACCCGAGCAAGAAGGCGAAGAAGATCGCCCTCGCCTGGGCCAAGGGCATCGGCGGCACCCGCGCCGGCACGCTCGAGACCACCTTCAAGGAAGAGACCGAGACCGATCTCTTCGGCGAGCAGGCCGTGCTCTGCGGCGGCGCTTCCGCGCTCGTCATGGCGGGCTTCGAGACGCTGGTGGAAGCCGGCTACTCGCCGGAAATGGCCTATTTCGAGTGCCTCCACGAGTTGAAGCTTATCGTCGATCTCATGAACGAAGCGGGCATCGCCGGCATGCGTTTCTCGATCTCCGAGACGGCCAAATGGGGCGATGTGACCATCGGACCAAAGATCGTCGACGCCGGCACGAAGAAGCGCATGAAGCAGGTCCTGAAGGACATCCAATCCGGCAAATTCGCCAAGGGCTGGATTTCCGAATACCAAGGCGGCTACAAGGAGTACAATCGCCTCCTCAAGGAAGGCGAAAAGCACCCGATCGAAAAGACGGGCGCCAAGCTCCGTTCGCTCATGCCCTGGATCCAGAAGCGCGATATCAAGGGCAGCCAGGCCGCGTACTAAGCGCCGCCGCTTCTCCACACTGAAATCTCTCGAAGAGCCGCGCCCAAGCGCGGCTCTTTTTTTTGGCTGGATGAATCGCCATCCACCGATAACCTGCGCGCGCCTCCCGGAGAGTCTCCCAACGTGTCTATGAGTTCGCTAAGTCACCTCTTCGCCAACAACAAAGCCTGGGCTGAACGCATCAGCCGACAGAACCCGGATTTCTTTCCGACGCTCTCGAAGCAACAGACTCCGGAGTACCTGTGGATCGGGTGCGCGGATAGCCGCGTGCCCGCGAATGAAATCGTCGGACTCATGCCCGGCGAACTCTTCGTCCACCGCAATATCGCCAATGTCGTCGTCCACAGCGATCTCAACTGCCTGTCGGTGCTGCAATTTGCCGTCGACGTCCTCAAGGTCCGGCACGTGATCGTCTGCGGGCACTACGGTTGCGGCGGTGTGCGCGCAGCCCTGGACCACATGCGCATCGGCCTGGCCGACAATTGGCTGCACCATGTCGAAGACGTGCTGCAGAAGCATACGAAACTCATTGCTGCGATCGAGGATAGGAACGCCGCCGCCGACCGGCTCTGCGAGTTGAATGTCATCAGTCAGGTCGAGAACGTCTGCCGCACGACCATCGTCAACGACGCGTGGAAGCGCGGCCAGGAGCTCGCCATCCACGGCTGGGTCTACGGGCTGAAAGACGGGATTGCGCACGACTTGAAGGTCACCGTTTCCAACGGAAAAGACGCGCCGGAAATCTGCCGCGCAGGGATTGCGGCGCTGGCATGAACCCAAGCGGCCTCGACCTGGCGCGCGTGACTCCCAAACGCATCGTCCTCACCGGCTGCACCCGCGGCCTCGGCCGGGCGATGGCGCGCTACTTTGCCGCCGCCGGGCACGTGGTGCTGGGCTGCGGCCGCTCGCAAACAGAACTCGACCGCTTGCAGGGCGAACTCGGCCAGCCGCACGACTTCGCTGCCGTCGACGTGAGCGAAGACGCCCAGGTTCAAAGCTGGGCGCACCGCCTTCTGTCGCAGGGCGAAGCGCCGGATCTCCTGCTCAACAACGCCGCGGCCATTGCCGCCAACGCGCCGCTTTGGCGCGTCAGCGCAGAGGACTTCGCCCGGGTGATGGACGTGAACGTCAAAGGCGTCGCCCACGTGATCCGCCACTTCACCCCAGCCATGATCGCCCGCAAACGCGGGGTGATCGTGAACTTCAGCTCCGGCTGGGGCCGCAGCGTCTCAGCGGATGTCGCGCCCTACTGCGCGAGCAAATGGGCCATCGAAGGCCTCACGAAGGCGCTGGCCGACGAGTTGCCGCGCGGCCTTACCGCCGTGGCCCTGAATCCCGGAATCATCGACACGGAGATGCTCCAGTCCTGCTTCGGCTCCGATGCCGCCAGCTATGAAAAGCCCGAGGACTGGGTGGAGCGCGCCGGGCCGTTCCTCCTGAGCCTGGATGCCCGGCAGAATGGCGGCTCGCTGACGGTCCCGGGGTAAGATTCCCGGAAGTCGTTTCCATTATCCGCACCCACACCCCGAGCCGCAGGAGTGGCCGCCGCCGCTCGGCGCGGGCGCGTCGCCACCTTTGGAAAGATAGCCGTAGCCTCCGGTAATGACCCGGCGGATCGGCTCGCCCGTTTCCGGATGCGCCGTGAGGGCGTCGTCTTTCATGCTTTGCTGGATCTCGAACCGGCGGGCCGGGCGCGCCGTGTCCGTAGTCTCGTAGATGTAGGTGGCCATATGCTTTAATCTGGCGCCGATTGGCCGGGCTTTTCAACGGCGGAAATGGCGTGCAGGCCGGCGTAAACGTTATTCTACCGAAGTATGATTGTCTTTCGGGGCGTTTTTTGAGAAACACGGACTTTCCGACTCCTATGGACACCAATCCGCCGTCACCAGACCCGAGCTCCGACCCTCTTCCTCCTTCGCCGGGCGCTCCGCCGCCGCCCCCTCCCGCGGGAACCCCGCCACCGGCTCCCGGTGGCGCGCCCCAGAGCTATCTTCCGGAATCCTTGGGGCCGACCGCGGCCCCGGTCATCGAGTCGAATGCAGACGAACGGAACTGGGCGATGTTTTGCCATCTTTCCTGCCTCGCCGGATTCCTGACGTTTTTCATCCATGTTCCGATTCCCGGGCTAATGAATGCGGTTGTCGCAGGGGTTTTGTGGAGCTTGAAAAAGGACACGTCTGCCTTTATCAATGACCAAGGCAAGGAGGCCTTGAACTTCCAAATCACAGTCTTCATCGGCGGCCTGATTTGTTTCGCTTTGGCCTTTGTTTGCATCGGGTTCTTTCTCGCTTTGGGGCTCGCCGTCGCCACGTTGATCCTCGGAATCATCGCCGCGCTCAAAGCCAAGGAAGGCGTTGTCTATCGTTATCCTGTTTGTTTGCGGCTCATCAAGTAAGCAGCCGATTTCAAGCTTGGCCTCCTGCGCCAGGCATTCCACTTCCATCCCGCGGTTCCCAAACGGAGCCGCGGGATTGCTTTTTGAGCGCACGAGTTTTGGCTGGATCTCGAGGCTGTCTCGACTCATCGGTGGCCGGCGCATTTATGAGTTCCTCCGAGATCCCGCAGCCGCATGACGCTCTTTTCCGGCACACATTTGGGCAGATTCAGGAGGCAATTTCCTTTTTCCAGAGCTATCTGCCGGAGGTGATTACTTCGGCGCTGCAATGGGACAAAATGAGACTTCTCAACGCGTCCTTCGTCGATGAGGACTTGAAGAAATGGGAGAGCGATATGCTCTACGAGATCCCTTGGACGGACAAAGCGGCCGGGGATTCAGACGAGCCCGCAGCCCGTTCGCTCTATCTTTACATCCTTCTGGAGCATCAGAGCACGCCGTATCGCAAGATGCCTCGGCGGCTGCTCAAATACTTGATGCTCGCTTGGGACCACTTCGAGAGAGATCACCCTACGACCGAAGGGCTGCCTCCGATCATTCCCTTTGTCCTCGCCCAAACGCCTGGCGGCTGGAAGTTTTCGCGCCATTTTCACGATCAGATTCAGTGGCCGAAATCGGCCGAGATTCGCGAATTTCTCAAAGCTTACCAGCCAGGTTTTGAACACGGGCTGCTCGACCTCACTGGGACGCCTTTTACGGCCCTGATCGGCGCGCCCGTTTTGCGCCTGACATTGGGATTGCTGAAAGTGCGCCGCCAGAACGACGACGGCGCCTGGATGGATTGGATGATTCCGGTGATTGCCGATGTGGAAACGACGGAGCGAGGCCGAATGTCGTTGCCCACGCTGCTGCGCTATCTCTTCAATATCCCAGAGTTGAAACCGGAGGAGTTTCAAGCGAAAGTGACGGCGAGTCCGCTATTCGATAAAACCTCTGAAACGATTATGACACTCGCTGATCATTTCCGAAATGAAGGCCTGACCAAAGGGATTCAGCAAGGCCGCCAAGAGGGACATCAGGAAGGCCGCCAAGAGGGACGTCTGGAAGGGCTTCAGCAGGGTCGGATCGATATGGTCCAGACTTTGCAGGCGCTCTTGGGCCAGCCGGTCGACTCATCGGCAACTTTAGCGCTGCAATCGATCGGGCAGTTGGATCTATTGATTCAACGCTTGAAGCAGAACTTTAAGAAGCCTTGAAACTCGGGTCGCAGGAATCTCGCGATTTTGCGCACCCCTACGCAAACAGGAGCCGGCAAATCGCAATCGACGCGATGACTGCGACGGCATCTGCTGTCAGCCCAGCGACGATGGCGTGGCGGGTTTGGCGAATACTCACGGACCCGAAGTATACGGCCAGGACGTAAAAGGTCGTCTCGGTGCTGCCATAGACCGTCGCCGCGATGCGGCTCACGAGGGAGTCTGGCCCAAGGCGATTGACCAATTCCACGAAGATGCCCTGTGTGGCCGAGCCGCTCAGCGGGCGCATGAGGACCATTGGCACGAGATCCGGCGGAAAGCGTAGCGCGGACAAGATCGGCCGGAGCAAGTCGGTGAATCGCGCAATCACGCCCGCATCGCGCAGCAGGCTGATGGCGACGAGCATTCCAACGAGAAAAGGAATGACGCGCCGGGCGGTATCGAAGGCTTCCTTGGCTCCATCAACGAATTGATCGAAAACCCGCACGCCGCGCAGCGCAGCATACAGCGGGAAGAAAGACAGCATGAAGGGAATCGCTAGAATGGCCACGGCATCGAGCGCGCGAACGATGAGTCCGGGAGCCGGCGTCAACGGTGTGAACGCCACCGATAACAATGCGGAATTGATGGTCGGCGCTGCCACGGCTTCGTGCCACAGCGCGCCGGAATAGGCAGCCCGCGCCAATTCCGGCGGAGCTTCGTGGAGCACGGCCTTTCGGACCTCCGGGACAGCCTGGAGCAGGAAGATCGCAAGCATGGCCGCAAAGTACACACAGAGCGCGAGCTTGCCCCGGCCGCTCAAAGGCGGCGCGCTCACTTTTTCCAGCGCCTGGCCTTCTTCAGCTTTTGGCTCGCTCTTCGCAGACGGCGCCGCGTCGCGGGGCGTTTCCGTTGCGGCCGCCGCAGAAGACGCAGCCGGCACCTTTTTCTCACTCATGCCTGAGCCGCCTGGCGTCGCCGGCTCCCTCTTGTTTTCCAACGATCCGGCAACTTCTTGACCTGCTGGCTCGCTGGGATCCCCTTTGGAAGCCGCGCCTTTGGGCAACGCAAACATGGGCAATCGTTCCAGCAACTTTGCCGCGGTCACGCCCGAGCAAGCCGCGCAAAGCGTCGCCAGAAACGCCGACGGAATGATCGCCGTGGGATTCTTCGATCCCGCCACCGCCAGGATCGCCACCGCCGTGGTCGGCACGAGTTGGATCGAAGCCGTATTGATCGCCAGGAAAGTGCACATCGCATTCGTAGCCGTGCCGGGCAGCGGATTCAGCCGCTCCAGATGCGCCATGGCGCGCAGACCCAGCGGCGTCGCGGCATTGCCCAAGCCGAGCATGTTTGCCGCCATGTTTAGAATCATCGCGCCCATCGCCGGATGTTCCGGCGGCACTTCGGGAAAGAGCCGGCGCATGAGCGGCCGCAGGGCACGGGCCAGGACCTGCACGAGGCCGGATTGCTCGGCCAGCCGCATCATCCCCAGCCAGATGGCCCAGATGCCCATGAGCGGCAGGGCGATCTTCATCACTGCATTTTGCGCGGTATCCAGCGCGCCCTTGGTCATTTCCGGCAGATGTCCGGCAAAGCCGCCGACGATCACGGCGATGAGCAGAAAGGCGAGCCAGATCGAATTGAGCATGGCCGCGGAGAATGGCGAACGCCGAGAGGAGATGCAAGCCGACCGCCTCGCGCGCCAACGTCTGCTACAGTAAGTTCACTCGCACTGCTCGCGCCAAAGCCGTAGGTTGAAAGCCATACCCGAATCGCCCGCCGCACCATGTCCTCCCCATCCGCGCCGGCCACCCGCTTTCCGAGCCTGCTTCTGCTGCTCTTCCTACTTTTGCCGCTTCCCGGCCGGGCCGTCGAGCCCTTGCGCACGGTGGGAGCGATCCGCGCGCTTTCGCCGGAGGTTGCCGCGACGCATCTGCCGGTAGATGTCCAGGGCGTCGTCGTCTACTGCAATCCCAAGCGACTCGAACTCGTCATTCACGATGGTTCCGACGGCATCTACGTGATGCTGCCCTGGGAACAGCCAACGCCCCGGCTTTGGGCTGGCGCGCGCCTGCGCATCGAAGGCTCGACGCAGCCCGGTGATTTCATCCCAAATATCGCTTCGTGGCGCATTACGGCCTTGGGCGAGGCGCCGCTTCCGGAACCGCATCGCGTGGTGGAAGGCGAGCTCTTTTCGCCCTCGCTCGATTGCCAGTGGATCGAGGTGCCAGCCGTCGTGGTCGGCGCCGGTCCGCGCGGCAATGCCTTCACGCTTTCCATCGAGGTTTCCGGACGGCCCATCACGGTCAAACTCGCCGAGGACAGCGCCGCCGCCGCCCTGGCTTCCGGTGTCCTGCAAAAGCCGGTGATCATCCGCGGCGTCGCGGGCAGCGTTTTCAATACCCAGCGCCAGCTCACCGGCCGTTTTCTTTTCGTTCAGTCCTTCGACTACATCGTGCCCTCCGAATCCGGTCCGCCCGCCGGCTCGGCGCCGCTGCGGGAAGTCGATGAAGTGCTACGCTATGGGGAGTCGCCTCAATCCCGCGTGCGCGTCCGCGGCGTAGTCACCGAGGCGGGCAACGACGGCCTCTATTTGCGCGGCCGCGGTGGCGGACTGCTCGTGCGCTGGACGAGCGCGACGGATCTGAAAATCGGCGAACAAGTCGAAGCAGAAGGCTTCGCCGAAGTAACGCCCTTCCGCCCCGAAATGCGCGCCACCCATCTCCGCCCCCTCGGCACAGGCGGCGCTCCCGTGCCCATCGCGCTGAACCTCACCGCCGAAGGACTGCTCCGCCAACATGCCGACCTCGTCACGGTCGATGCAGAACTCCTGGCCCGGCGCAACGCCGAAACCGGCCCGCGCCTGCTGCAATGCCGCGCGGGCAATTGGGTCTTCGATGCGATCGCTCCTGAAAACGTGACGCTGCCCGCGGGCCTGGAGCCCTCGGCGATCATCCGCCTCACCGGCATCTGTGAGTTGCTCACAAGCCATTCACTTCCGCCGGAATCGCCCGACGGCTTCCGCCTCCACCTGCGCCGCGCTGGCGATGTCCTCCTCCTTCACGATGCGCCGTGGTGGAATCTGCGCCGCATTCTCTGGGTGGCTGGACTCCTGGGCGCCTTGGCTGTGGCTTCCCTGGCCTGGGTCGCGCTCCTGCGGCGCCGGGTAGCCGAGCAGACGCGCATTATTGCCGGCCAGATCGAGCGCTCTGTCGCCGGCGACGAGCGCCGCCGCATCGCACGCGAGTTGCACGATACCCTGGAGCAGGATCTCGCCGGCACATCCGCCCAACTCCGCACGGCGCGTCGTCGCCTCAGTCAGGCGCCGCAGGAAGCCGACGGAGCCATGGAGCTGGCCGAACGCATGCTTGACCATTGCCGCATCGAAGCGCGCACCTCCATCCGCGATCTGCGCAGTGTCACCCTGGAACAGCGCGGTCTCCGCGGGGCGCTCGAAGAATTTCTGCCGCCCATCGCCGCCGAATGCGGAGCGCAATTTCGCCTCCACATCGAGGGGCGGGAGCGGTCGCTCTCCGGCGCCACCGACGTCCACCTGCTGCGCATCGCCCACCAGGCCGTGGCGAACGCCGCGCAGCACGCTGCCCCGCATCACATCAGCGTGCGGTTGAGTTACGCCGCGGCGGCAGTGCGCTTGGAGATTCGTGACGACGGAGCGGGCTTCGACCCAGCGCAGCCAGCCAGACGAGGACACTTTGGCATTCTCGGCATGCGCGAACGGGCGAACAAGCTGCGTGCGGAAATTACGATCGAAAGCGCCGCCGGCATCGGCTCCTGCGTGCGGGTAAATCTGCCCGTCCCTGGCGAAACTCCGTCCTGATGAACGCTGCCTCCTCGACCGCTTTCAAAACCATCATCCCCCAAAAAAAGTGCAGCCCCTCGGGATCGAATGATCGCCGAAGGGCTGCTGTTCCCCCCAGAACAAGGAGCACCATAGCCGAGGTCTTTCCGCAGGCAAGGAAAGTTTGTGAATTTTTTCACAAAGTCCGCCGCTCACCGAAATCGTTGCCTGTATCCGGCGGCATGACTCGCGACTTTGGCGACGCGTGAGCCTGGGCCAATTTCGCGTGTGGACGGTCGGCGCCAAGCCCCCATCCCGCCTACACCGCTCCTCCGCCTTAGAAGATGCACAAGGCGCCCATGCACAAAAAGAAGAGGGCCGCACCGTGCGGCCCTCTTTGACTCAATAAACGTAATTTGTTCTTCCGGACTAAGCCGCAGCCAGCCTCCGCTTGAAGAAGGACATACCGCCAATCGCCGCACCGAGGAGCGCGACGGTCGCGCCGCCGTCCGGGACGCCCGCGCCGCCGCCGCCGCCGGGGGAGGTCAGGACGAGCTGGTCCTGGTGGTAATCGTTCGGATTGCCAACCGTGGTCAGGACCAGCGCAGCGACTCCGAGTGTGCCATTGTTCGCATTGAACTTCGTGGCGCTGTAGGCCGAGTTGGCGAGGTCCGTCAAGAACGCGCCCGCGCCGTGGTTATTCGCGTCGGTCAGCGTAATCAGAGGGCCGTTGCCCGGCTCGCTCTGAGCCTGAAGATACCAGATCGCGTATTGCAGGCCGAGGGCCGAGATGGCGCGATCATATTGGCCACCGGTCTTCGAAGTCTGCGAATAGTTGTAGCCGGAAAGTGTGCCGGCCGCGAACTGGGTGTACAACCAGGCAGCGCCGATCGTGAGCGGGCCGCCGGTCTTGAGAACTGTCTGGCTGACGGAGACATTGTAAGTCACGCCGGGATTGAACTCGACGTTGGCTTCGAGGCAGAACGTCTCGAAGTTGCCGTTGAAGATGGTCTGCGTCGCGGCGTTCGTGGAATAGCCGGCCGTATTGATGCCCAGCGAACTGGGAGAAGTCACGGTCGCCGCGAATTCACCGCCCCCGGCCGAGTCCGAGAAGTTGTTGGTATTCAAAACGATCGTCGAAGCCGATGCCTGCGCGCCGCTGATCGCCAAAAGGGCGGCCGCCGCCAATCCGCCAAAAAGTGTGCTCTTGATTTTCATGTGGGTGTATTTTTTTACGGGTGGAACGACCGGAATGATCGTTTCGCAATGCCGAGAAAGCATGAGGCAGGCCACGTTTTTAGCATTTTTGCGCATATTTACGCAAGTAACTCATATCAAGCTGTTTATAAATATCGTTATTTTTCAGAGCCCCAAATTTGTTCTCTCAGAGGCAAGAGTGCGTGTAAGCATTTCCGACGTTGCCTGGCTGACTCACGGCTAGTTTTTAGAGAGAAATTACTGTAAGTTACTCAACCTAGGAAACTTACGATTATTTTGCGATTCGGAAGGATTTCCGTCATCGAATCTCGGCCGAACAGTGCGCTGCCCAACATGAAAGAATGAGAGGTATGGCGGAGGCCTACCCGAGGGTGCGTAGGCAGACGCTCGTGACGAAATTCGGCGAGAGCGCGCAAGTTCTCAGGCCAGCGCTCACGGGGTATCGCCCAGACTTAGGACGGCAGGCCCTCTCTTGGGCGACCGCGTGAAATCGCTATCGCCCCGCCGTTTCGGCCGGAAGTGCAAAGGCGACGTAAGCGTCACCTGTTGGCGTGCCGAGTTTGCCGCCGCCCGTCGCGGGGATGACGATGTACTCACGGCCGTTGACCTCATAAATGGCCGGAGGCGCTGATCCGGTCCAGGGAAGCGTGTACTGCCAGAGTTCGGCGCCAGTATCGGCATCAAACGCACGAATTTTCGAGTCCCGCGTGCCGGAGCAGAACACCAGGCCGCCGGCGGTCACCGAAGCGCCGCCGAAATTTTCGGTCCCGGTCTGTGGGATGCCTTTTTTCGTCAATTCGTCGTACTCGCCGAGGGGAACTTGCCAAAGCGTGCGGCCGGTATTGAGGTCGAGACAATTCAGCCGGCCCCACGGCGGGGTGCAGCCGGGATAGCCCTCGGGATCGGTGAGCTTCTGCCAGCCGCCGAAGGTCCAGCGAACGGGTCCGCCTGGGGTGGCGTCGGGACGGTCGCGAACGAAAAGAAATTCCAGGAGGTCGTGGCGCTGGTCGTCGGTGAGCTGCGGCCAGGCCGGCATGGCTCCGCGGCCGGTCTTGAGTAGCGCTAGGACGTCGGCGTCTTTCAGCCGATGACGCAGCCCAATGAGGGGCGGGGCCATATTGCCGCCGCGCCGGTCGGGGCCATGGCAGGGCGCGCAAAATTGGAGAAAGGTCTGTTCGCCGGCCGTCGGCGGGGTTTTTGGGTCCCGCACGGGCTCGTCGTTACGGAAAAGCGTGATGAACCAGGGCACTTCGTTGGAATTCACATAGAGGCGGCCCCGGCGGGGATCCACGCAGGCGCCGGTCCATTCGGCTCCGCCATGCTCGGCGAAGAGGACCGTCGGCTTGGCTTCCTCCCACGGCGCGAACCAGCCGTAGTTGGAACGCCCAACCACCCGCATGATGGCGTCGTGCGCCTCTGGCGTGCGCTGGGTCACGTCTTCGAGGCGGAATTCCTGACGCGTGAACGGCGCGGGCAATTCCGGGTCGGGCTGGTAGGGCCAGGTCTCCTCGCCGGGCAGCTTGGACACAGGCGCGCGCCGCATGTGAATGGGGAAGACGGATTTGCCGGTCACCCGGTCGAGGACGAAGGTATTGCCGAGCTTGGTGGCCTGTGCGACGACGTCGACCCGGCGCCCTTCACGCTCGATGGTGGCGAGGACCGGCGGGGCAGGGATATCCCAGTCCCAGATGTCGTGCCGGACTTCCTGGAAATGCCACAGTTTCCGGCCCGTCGCGGCGTCGAGCGCGAGGACGCAGTTGGCAAAGAGATTCCGCCCGAGATGCCGCATGCCGACAAAGTCCGGCTTGGGCGAGCCCGTGGAGACGTAGGCGATGCCGCGCTGTTCATCAAGCGCCATGCCGCCCCAGCAGTTGGCGCCATTGTCGGGCAGGTTCCAGGTGTCGAAACCCTCTTCGCCTTCATGGGGCAACGTGTGAAAGGTCCAGAGCAGCTTGCCGGTGACCACATCGTAGCCGAAGACATCGCGATCAAATCCCGGGAGGACGAGCACTTGCTTGAAAATGGCGCCGGCTACGGTGCCGCCGGTCTCGACGGGAGTGTGACCGACGTCGCCGAAGCTCGCCGCGGCTTCGCCCGTCTTCGCATCCACGGCATAGAGCCAATGGCCCGCGGTGAAGAAAATCCGCGCGGCTGTGGAATCGTTTCCCGGCCAGTAAAGCAGACCGCGGCGCGCCGTGATGTCGGCCATGCTGCGTGGACCGGCCGGAGCATTTGGCGTAAAGCGCCAGACCTCCGCGCCCGTGGAGGCATCGATGGCGGCCAAGGCGCCGCCTGGAGTGGGCGCATACATCCGGCCCTCGGCGATGATCGGGTTGCACTGGATATTGCCCGGGCCATCTGTGCTATGATAGGTCCAGGCGACACTGAGCTGCTTCACGTTTTCCTTGGTGATTTGCTCGAGCCCGGAGAAGCGAGCGCCCGCAGCATTGCCATGCGAACGCTCCCATTTGCGGTAACTGGCGGCGGAGGGCTGATTCTGAGCCGGAGTGAGTTCGGCGACTGGCGCCGCGGGCTCGTCATAGCTTGCCGGCAATGCCTCACGCCCCAGCGTGCGATCGAGTTCGTGCATGATGGCGTCGTGGTCGTAGTAGCTCGCCTCGACGCCGGCCGGCGGCACTTCGCCGTGGGCGCTCCAGAGCACGGCATTCAGGATGAATTTGCGGAAATCGTCGTTCTGCCAATTGGCGTAAAAATGACCGCACGTCGTGCCGAAGCCGCGGCCGCCATTGGCCCGCTCCCGCGCCCAACTCACGATATTGCCATCCGGCTCGCGTCCGCCGAGCGTCGGGACCTCCAGCAACGGCGCCAAGGCGTGATCCGCGGGATCGAAGCGGAGGTTGAAGTAAAACTCCTCGCGCAGGTGAAACGGCTTTACCCCGCGCAGAATCGGGTGGGTCGGCGAAGGCAAGCGGACATCGGCGTCGACCACGCGCATATTGGAGTACCATTGCTTCTTGCCGTCCGTCTCCCACTGAAAATAGGCGCCGCTCCAGTCGAGGACCTGCCGGGCGTAGACATTTGGCGCGAAGGTCGAAAAGTGAAAGGTAAGGAATCCGCAGCCACGATCGATTTGCCGCTGAATGATGGCGGCATGCTCCGGTGAGGCAAAGTGTGGGGCTTCTGCGAACTTATCGCCATCACGGCCATCGCTGATCACCATGATGGCGTCGGCGTCTTCCAATGTCGAGGGGTCCTTGGGCCAGCCATCCTGATGAAACTCGACCCGGACCTGATCACGGACATTCGAGTGATCGAACATAACCTTCAGGAGGCGCGCCGACCAAGGGTAGTCGTGAATGCCGTTTCCTTCCGGGCCATGGCTTTTTCGGCCGGCAATGATGACAATCTTGCGCGGGGCGGCGGCGGAAAGTGGAAGCGCCCAGGCGACGAAGCAGGAAACGAAGAGGAAGAGGGAGAACCGGGAACGCATACGCTTTGGGAAACTGCTGTAGGCGCCGATTCTTAGATGCCGACTGGCAAGCCGGCAACGCCCGAGCTATTCCCTCACTTCGTTGGCATAAGGGTGAGCTTTGACTTTTCCAACTGCTCCTTCGTGGCGTATCTGCCAGGCGGCAAGTTCTCCACCCACTGGTCATCATTGCCGTATGGCTTGTACTGCCGAAACCCTTCATGTCTTCTCGCTTCGGCCTTTTGATCCGGCGTCATGTCCTTTTCAGCTTCCTTTCTCCTGTTTCGGTTGTCCACCATTTCCTGGGTCACTGGAATCTGAGTGTAGCCACCCACCGGTCCGAATCCTTTTACGTATGTAGACGAGCGCGCCCACCCCGTGCCCACGACTTTGTTCTGCCGCTCTCCTTCGGCGTAGATCGCCTGATTGGCCGCGACCGCCTCGGCCCTGCCTTCGGCTCTCTTCCGCTCCCTGGAGTCCTGGTCGGCCTGCCAAGCGTCAGCGCGCTCCTGACGGAAGGCGCCGAATTTGGAGTGCAACTGAACTACGCCCCAGCCCAAGCCTCCGATAAAGGCCAGGAAGATGACGAGATTTTTCAGGGTGGAAATCATAGCCGCGGGGAGGGGTAGCACGGTGTATGCCCGTGAGCCCAAAAACTATTTAAGTGAGCGGAGAATGTTGAACTAGCTTTATCCAGTATGGCGCGGTGGTCGGAAGGGAAACGGGGGCGGTGGGGAGCTATTGAGTGAGCGAGTCACTCGAGATCATTTCCTGGGTCACCGAAAAAGAAAAACCGGCGCCCAGAGGGCGCCGGTTTTGCAAATTCAATCTGTCTACGGAGCGCTTACTTGGCCGCGTCGCCGGCGGGAGCGGCGGGAGCCGGTTCCGCAGCGGGGGCGGCCGGAGCAGCGGTAGCCGGAGCGGCGGCGTCGCCCGCGGGCTTGGCCTCTTCCTTCTTGCCACCCTTGGCGGCTTTGCCTTCCTTTTCCTTCGCGCCGAGCATCACCTTCACGGCTTCCCAGTTGTCGCCGCTCTTCGTGGCCTGACCGCGAATCTCTTCACCGACCGTGATGGCCGCGAACTCGGCAGCTGCGCCATCCTTGGTAATGGTGGTCTTGTCGGTCACGGTGAAAACGCGGTCCTTCTGCTTGCCCTTGATGGTGAAGGTCTTGGCGCCTGCATCGACGGCCGAAACCGAGCCGTGATAGGGAATCGGACGGGTCTCGTCAGCGGCCGCCGCAGGCTTTTCCTTCTTCGGCGCGGCGTAGGTCATGGTGGGGGCGCTGAAAGCGAGCGCCGCCAGGAGGGAGAGCGAGAGGATGAATTTCTTATTCATGAGTTTCAGATAGGTTCTAGGTTTTGGGGACCAGCCTGCGCGAGGGGCGCGAGCGACAGGGGTGCGCTGCATGAAGCCAAGCCGGTTATAGGGAAAAGACGCACTCCTTCCATCAGTTGTTCAACGTTTTTCTGCATCCCTTGCACAAATATAGTTTCCTGCTATGGCAATTCTTTTTCTAAGATCAGTCGAAGATCTTCAACGAAGCGGCCGTAGTTGACCCGGCGTTCTTCCTCGCTGGGAGCTCGCAACAGAGAGGAAGGATGCACCGTGAGCAATGTGCGGCGGCAGAAGGTGGTCTCCATGAACTTTCCCCGGTCGCGCAGCACCCGCGCCTCGGGGCCGCAGATGGCCTTCGCCGCCGTCGAGCCCAGGCAAACGAGCGTCGTGGGGCAGAGGCTGGCCAATTCCGCTTCGAGCCAGGGCCGACAGGCGGCGATGTCGCGGGAATTTGGCGTAGCGTGCAGGCGGCGCTTGCCGCGCGGCTCCCACTTGAAGTGCTTCACGGTGTTGGTCACGTAACAGAGCGACCGTTCGACCCCGGCTTCGGCGAGCGCGCGATCGAGCAACTGGCCGGCCGGACCGACGAAAGGATGTCCGGCCAAGTCCTCCTTGTCTCCCGGCTGCTCACCAACCAGGACGATCGTCGCATCGGCCGGGCCTTCTCCGAAGACCGTCTGCGTGGCCGTCTTATAAAGCGGGCACGCCTTACAACGTGCGGCGGCGGCGGCCAATTCGGGCAGGCTGCGGGTCTGGGGCGGCTCGGCCGGCTGCCATTCCAGGTGATCTGTGCGTTTCATTTCGCTGGCGGCGATCATGCGATCCACCCGCGCCGGCGCTTCCTGCAGGAGCGCAGAAATGGTCGCAGCTTCGGGCAGATTCTTCCAATAGCGCTTCGGCATGGAGTGCTGCATCGCGCGGGTTTTGATTCGGGCCGGGTTGAAGATTTGCCCGTAATATTTCACCCAGAGCGCCTCGACGGAGTCCTCGGTCGGGGCTTCGTTCTTGGAAACGCAGGCCGTGTAGTTGAGCTGGGAACCATCCCAGTGCATGCAGCGATCGGGGGTGAGGATCGACCAGCGCATGTTGGCAAAACGGTCGGTAAAAAACCGGGCGTTCAGTTCAAGGATGTCGTGTTGGGGTTCAAACCAGGCGACATACCAGGGCTGCCCTGCTGGGTCCGGAAGGGTCTCGCGGAAACGGACAAAGGCCCGCATCTTGTGCACGTCATCGCGAATTGCGCGGTCGAGCCGCTGAAGCTCGTGGGTATCGGGGTCGCTGGCGATTTCGAGGAGCTTGGGCTCTCCGTGAGTGAGACGCCAAAGCGTCGCGTAGAGCAGATGCCAGCGCTGCGGGTCGCGATGGCACGACACGCGCCGCGCCAGCGGAGGAAAGGCCGCCGGAACGCGGAAAAGCTCCTCCGATGGAGCGGCCGTAGGCTCGGTGGCGACTTCATTAAAAAGTCCCAAGGCAGGCTGTGGGTCGCCGGTTTCCCACCAGACGACTTCAGTTGGATGCAATCCCTCCCACAAGGCCCGGCGGGCAGCCTCCTTCCAGGCCTCGAACGAAGGAGCAAAGCTAATCTGCCGCATGCGCAAAGCTCAGTCTCAAAACTGGCCCGTCCGAACCGCCGGAACGGCGGTTGCAGGAAAAAGCTCCATTTGCTCGGGTGGGCGTTGGAGCCGAGCTCTCCACGGCTCGAGGTCGCGGTCGAGGGTGTGCGGATGATGATCGGCGACTTCGATGAAAGGCATCGTCTTTTTCAACGGAACCCGCAGGGTGACCAAATCCGCCAGCCGCACGCGTTTCCACCGTCGGATTTGCAGCAAGCGGTCGACATTGCGCACGCCCAACCCAGGCACGCGGAGAAGCAGTTCCCGCGGCGCCCGGTTCAAGTCGACGGGAAAGCGTTCGGGGTGACGCAGCGCCCAGGTTAGCTTGGGATCCATCTCCAGGTGGAGGTCGGGCTGCTCGGCGGTGGTCAACTCACCCGCCTCGAAGCCATAGAAGCGGATGAGCCAATCCGCCTGGTAGAGTCGATGCTCACGGACAAGCGGCGGGGCGGTGAGGGGCAGCTTGGACGAGCTATCCGGAATCGGACTGAAGGCGGAGTAGTAGATGCGACGCAGGCGCGGCCCTTGGTATAGGGCGGAAGCCTGATCGAGGATGTCACGATCCGGGGTAGGCGAGGTGCCGACGATCATCTGCGTGGTCTGGCCCGCGGGCGCAAAGGCCGGAGCTTTCGAGCTTTCCCTCCTTTCTGCGCGCGCCTGGATGATACGGCTCTGGATTCCCGCCATGGCTTCGCGGATGCGGTCGGGATTTTTTTCCGGGGCGAGTTTTTGCAAGTCCGCCACGGTCGGCAATTCGATATTGATCGAGATGCGATCCGCATATTTTCCCGCTTCGGCGATGAGCGCCGGCGACGCCTCGGGAATCGTTTTGAGGTGAATGTAGCCCTTGAACTGATGCTCCAGCCGCAGCCGCCGGGCGACCGCGACGACCTGTTCCATGGTATAGTCCGCGTTGCGGATGATGCCCGAGGACAAAAACAGCCCCTCGATGTAATTCCGCCGATAGAAATCAAGGGTGAGCGCTACCGCCTCCTCCACGGTGAAACGGGCGCGCAACACGCCGCTCGAAACACGGTTGATGCAATACAGACAATCGTAGATGCAAAAGTTCGTGAGCAGAATCTTCAACAGCGAAACGCAGCGGCCATCCGGCGTGAACGAATGGCAAATGCCGGTCCCAGTCGTCGACCCGAGGCCGGTCGAGCCGCGGGAATGGCGCTTTTCCGACCCGCTGCTGGAGCACGAGGCGTCGTACTTCGCGGCGTCGGCGAGGATGGAGAGTTTGGCGGCGAGATCCATGGAAGGCCCGGCGGAACGGCGGCGCTCAGACCGCAGCGCGACCTCCGATTCGGCCTTCCGCCGAACAAACCCACGCGCCTGGAGCGCTTTTCGCTTGGATGTTCGCAGGTGTGGGAAGCATAACGCGAACATTACGCGCCAGTCATATTGCCAGATGCCCAATTCAACCCCAGCCCGCTGTTTCCCATGAAGCAGCGGCTCTCCGCCATTGGGACCCTGATCGAGCGCATCAAGATCAACGCCATCTCCCGCGAAATGCGGCAGGGCCGCGCCGTCTGGATCAAGCGCCGGCGGCCCTTTGCCGTTCCGCTGCTCGTGGGGGCCAACGGCTTTTTTTCCCTGGCCGAAACCCCGGTGCGGGCCATCGCCGATCGCGCTGAGTGGCAGCGCTGGGAGATCGGCTCCTTTGCGCTGCTGCACGGGCCGGAGGGCTTTCGGGCCTTTGCCGACGACGCGAATTCCGTCGGCGCCGACGAAATGCCGGGGATCAATATGACGCGGCATCTGGATGGCGGAACGCTCACGCCGCGCATGGCGGCCTCGGCGGCCCGCGAATTGCGTCGGGCGCATGCGGCCAACAGCGAGGTCTTTGGCGGGCTGTGGTCCCACGGCGATCCCCACATGGGCAATTTCATTTACGACGAAGATCAGGATCGGACGCGCATCATCGATTTCGAAGTCATTCACGACCAGGGACTGTCGGCGCGCGATCGGCATGCCGACGATCTGCTGGTTTTTTTGCAGGATATGGTCGGGCGCATATGCCCGGATCGCTGGCTGCCCTGCGCGCGGGCCTTCCTGGAAGCGTATGACTCGCCGGAGATCCTTCGGCTGCTCGAGCCCAGACTTTCGCCGCCGAGAAAGATCGTGCCGCGGCTCTGGTGGAGCGTGCGCACGACGTTTCTATCCGTGCGGGAAGCGGAGCGGCGGATCACGGCGCTGCGGCGGGATTTGGAAATACCGGCGGTGGGACATGCCGAGTTGGCAGCGTCGCGAGCGTAAAGTTGGCGAGACCCGCCGCCGGCGAAGCATAGTTTGGGCTCGCGTGAGCAGCGGCCATGAATCATTTGTGGCCCGCATGAGCACTCCGGAAATTCCGCAGCCGCACGATGGATTGGTCCGCAGCACCTTTGGTCAGATGCAATTGGCGGCAGCCTTTTTTCGGAATCATCTGCCAGAAGCAGTGGCCGAGGCTTTGGATTGGGATGCCATGCGATTGGTCAATGCCTCATTCGTCAGCGAGAGTCTTCGGCAGACGGAAAGCGATCTGCTCTACCAGATTCCTTGGAAGGAGAGTTCAGGGGCTTCCGAGACTAATCCCGAAGACCGACCGTCACTGTTCATTTACATCCTCTTCGAGCACCAGAGCACTCCCGACAAGAAGATGCCTTGGCGCCTTCTGAAATCCACGGTGCGGATTTGGGAGCGGTTCGAAACGGATCACCCAAACGCGCCGGGCCTGCCGCCGATCATTCCTTTCGTGCTCGCAAATGCCGCCGGAGAGTGGAAGCTCTCCCGCCAGTTTCACGACCAGATTCAGTGGCCAGAATCGCCCGAACTGCGCGCTTTGCTCAAAGGCTGTGTGCCAAACTTCGAGCACATGCTTTTCGATCTCGCAAAGACCCCGCTGGGGGCCTTGCACGGCGGCCCGGTCATGCGACTGACTCTTGGCTTGCTCAAGTTCTCCCGTCAGGGCGTCGATGGCACGACCGATTGGGCCATTCCGATCATCGTTGACTCCCAATTGCTGGAGACGGCTCCGGCGCAATTGAAGCCGATCATCCTTTATCTGCTCAACATTCCCAACTTGAAACGCTCAGACTTTGAGGCAAAGCTGAAGGAGCATTCTGTGCCTTCAAAAACAGCTGATTCGATCATGACATTAGCCGATCAATATAAAGCGGAGGGTCGCCAAGAGGGCCTCGTCGAAGGTCGCCAGGAGGGCCGCACCGAAGGTCGTGAAGAGGGCGAGCTTTTTGGTCAGGTGCGAGTTTTGCAGCAAATCCTTCACAGACCGGTGGATGACAAAGCGCACTTGGAGACGCTTTCCAAGGACCAACTGGAAGCCTTGCTCGCAAACCTCAAGCGCGACTTTGGACTTGCCGCATCGTGACTCTCGCTGAGCATTACTATCGACAAGGCTACCGGGAAGGCTTCGCGGAAGGTCGAGAAATAGGTAGACGCTGATGCGATCTTAGTTGAGCTCCCCAAGGAGCAATTGGAAGCCTTGTTCGCCAATCTCCAACACGAATTCGGGCATCCCGTATCCGAGGCTGTCGCTATTCTTCGTCGCCGGGCTGAGGCCCGCACCCCAACGAATTTCGCGCCACCACCCATTCCTGAATCGGGTGGCCTCCTTCCAGTAAGTGCTCCTGCAGGATCCGTTCGAAGCGCTCGGGTGTGACGTGTGAATACCAAATTCCTTCCGGATAGACGGCCAGCCACGGCCCTTGCGTACAGATGCGGAAGCAGCCGGCCTTGGTGCGCATCGCCTTGATTCCGCTCTCGCGCACCCGTTTCTTCACATACTCCCAGGTCTTTTCGCCCTCGATGAGGTCGCAGCAGTCGGGGCCGAGACAGAGAAAAAGGTGCCGGTCGGCGGTTTGGATGCCGGCCTTCTGTAATCCGGCCGCAAGAATGTCGTTCATGCTTTCGGTCACGATAGCCGTCGGCGCGCGGCTGGCAATTTCGGAACACAGAGGACATCCGATGGCGCAGGTCGATTTCGTCACTCCGGTGAAAAACACTGTTTTCAGAGGAGCGCGTGCCCGCTAAAAGGACGCCCCTATGAAAATCGTCCTCGCATATTCCGGCGGCCTCGACACTTCGGTGCTCGTCGCCTGGCTCAAGGAAACCTACCAGGCGGAGATTATCGCCTTCTGCGCCGATGTCGGCCAGGAGGAGGAATTGGACGGGCTTGAGGAAAAGGCGATCCGCACCGGCGCGAGCAAGATTTACATCGACGATTTGCGCGAGGAATTTGCCCGCGACTTCATCTTCCCCATGCTCCAGGCCGGGGCCATTTACGAGGGCCAGTACTATTTGGGGACCTCCATTGCCCGCCCGCTCATCGCGAAACGCATGGTCGAGATCGCCCGCGCCGAGGGAGCAGATGCTGTGGCTCACGGAGCGACGGGTAAGGGCAACGACCAGGTGCGCTTCGAGCTCACCGCAGCCGCGCTCGCGCCGGAGGTGGAAGTCATTGCGCCTTGGCGCCAGGAGCGCTATCGCGACCAATTTCCCGGCCGCGCCGAGATGATCGCCTACTGCGAGGAAAAGGGGATCCCCGTGCTCGCCACCGCGAAGAAGCCCTACTCGATGGACCGCAATCTTCTGCATATCTCCTTCGAGGCGGGCATTCTGGAAGACCCCTGGTACGACGCCTCGGCCGAAAAAGCCCGTGAGATGTACGTGCTCTCCGTCTCGCCGGAGGAGGCGCCCGACAAAGCCGAATACGTGGAGCTGGACTTCGAAAAGGGCCTCTGCGTGGGCGTGGGTTATCACGAGATCGACACCATCCTCAACGAACTCGGCATCGCCAACGGCGTGACCTTCAACGCCGACGGCCATGCGCAGCTCTCGCCGCTCGGCATCATGCGGGTGCTCAATAAGCTGGGCGGACGCCACGGCATCGGTCGGGTGGACATGGTGGAAAACCGCTTCGTGGGGATGAAGTCCCGCGGCGTGTACGAGACCCCCGGCGGCGCCATCATCCACTTCGCCCACCGGCAGGTCGAGTCGCTCACCATGGACCGCGAGGTCATGCATCTGCGCGATTCGCTCATCCCGAAATACGCCCAGCTGGTGTACAACGGCTTCTGGTTTGCCCCGGAGCGCGAGGCGCTGCAGGCGCTCATCGCGGAAACGCAAAAGAACGTGACGGGCACGGTGCGACTGAAGCTCTACAAGGGCAACATCATCGTCGCCGGCCGGAAATCCCCGCTCTCGCTATACAATCCGCACATCGCGACCATGGAGGCCGATCCGACGAAGGCCTATAACCAGAACGACGCGACCGGCTTCATCGCGCTCAACGCGCTGCGCCTCAAGGTCGCCGCGCGCGTGCACACGGCAGCCAAGGCGTAGCGGACGGAAGCGCAACGCGCGAAGAGCTTTTCGATTGCCCGGCTGAAGCCAACCGCTCGACCGGGCGCTCGAGTAGACGCCGGCGTCCAGCAGTCCCAGACTGCGGTCGCCGGCGTCTTTTTTATTTGCGGGGAGTTAGTTAATTAGCATCTCATGCGGTCCCGACCGCCATGAATGCCGCTCCCCGCGCTTGCACAGTACGTAGGACAGGTCTGACGCTTGCTACCCATTTCCCCGTAACTAGCGTAGGGAATTCCTTCCATTGCTTTGGAACGGAGAGCGCTTTGTCATCCATCGACCAACACTTCAACCCCACCCCATATGAAAAAACATTCCCTTCCCACGACGGCGCGCCAGCAGCTGCGGCGCTTGTTGCGGAAAATGCCCCGCCCCGCGCGGAGCTTTGGCGTCCAGTTGCCGGAACTTTAAGCGTGAACCTCGGGGCCACTTTGTCGAATTTAAGACAGGCGCGCCGCGGCCTCTGGCTCCGTTTTCCCACACGCGCGCTCTGCGCCTTCCTGGCGCTGGCCGCCCTGGCCTGGAGCGAAAATTCTGCGGTGGCATCCGCCCTTGCCGACCTGAGCATCGAGCAGCTCATGGACGAACCGGTGACTTCAGTGTCCAAAAAGGAAATCCATCTCGAGGAATCCGCCGCCGCAATCTCCGTCGTCACCCAGGAAGACATCCGGCGCCTCGGCATCAGCAGCATTCCGGAGGCTCTTCGTCTCGTCCCCGGCATGGACGTCGCCCAGGTGGGGGCCAGCCGCTGGGCCATCAGCGCCCGCGGCTTCAACGGCGAATTTGCCAATAAACTTCTCGTCCTGATCGACGGGCGCACGGTCTATTCGTCCTCCTTCTCCGGCGTTTATTGGGAGTTGCAGGACGTGGTCATGGAAGACATCGAGCGCATCGAAGTCATCCGCGGTCCCGGCGCGTCGCTCTGGGGAGCGAATGCGGTCAACGGCGTGGTCAATATCATCACGAAGCGCGCGCAGGATACCCAGGGCTTTCTCGTCTCCACTTCTTTCGGCACGGAAGATCAGCCCTCCACGAGCGTCCGGTACGGCGGCAAGATCGGCAAGGACCTCTACTTTCGCGCCTACCTGAAGTACTCGAACCTGACCAGTTTCCGAGAAAACACGGGCCAGGATGCGCACGACGGCTGGAATTCCTCGCACGGCGGCTTCCGGCTCGATTGGACGCCTTCGAGCATCGACAGCGTCATGGTGCAAGGCGACTGTTACTATACCGAGACGAGCGGCCTCTACGATTCCGCTATATTTACTCCGCCTTTTCGGGAGACCGATCATATCCGCAACTATGATAACGGTGGGGATGTTCTGGCCCGCTGGACGCATCATTTCTCCTCCACTTCCGAGCTCACGATCCAGAGCTACTATGATCACATCAATCGAGGGCTGGGGGACTTGAAACTGACCGAGGATACGGAAGATATCGACCTGCAGCACCGATTTGCCCTGGGCGCACGCAATGACGTGATCTGGGGCTTAGGCTACCGCCACATCGTCAACGACCTGCTCCCTTCCTCCACGCTTTCGCTCAACCGGGAGCGGAATTCCTACGATCTCTACACCGCCTTTCTCCAGGACCAGATCACGCTCCTGCCCGATCGCCTTAGCCTGATCCTGGGCTCGAAGTTCGAGCACAACGACTTCACTGACTACGAGATCCAGCCCAACGCGCGGCTGCTCTGGACGCCGGGAAAGAAGCAAACCGTCTGGGCCAGCGTCTCGCGGGCCGTGCGCACGCCCTCTCCGCTCGATACGGAGGAAAGCTTTACGGCCGCGGTTGTTCAGCCGAGCCCGTTTAGTCCGCCGGTCGAAGTCGTCTACAAAGGCGTTCCCACCCTCCAATCCGAAACGGTTATCGCTTACGAACTAGGCTATCGTGTGGAGCCGGCGCAAAATCTATCGCTCGATATCGCGACCTTCTACAATGTTTATAGTCGGCTCGAAGGGTCGATTCCGACGACGCCGTACTTTCAGGACGGCCATATCGTGGAGCCCGTCGTCACCATGAACAGCCAGCATGGAACCAGCTATGGCCTCGAAGCTTCGGTGCAATGGAAGGTGAACGATCGCTGGCGGCTCTCCGCAAGCTACAGCTGGCTGCATATGAGGCTTCACCCCGACCTGGGACAGGACGACAACAGTCCGGAAAACCAATTCCAGATCCGTTCCTACGTCGACTTGCCCTACCATCTGGAATTCAACAGCTCTTTGGCCTACGTGGACCGCATCATTACGGCGCTTCCGCCGGCGCGAATTCCGGCCTACGTCCGGCTCGATCTGGGCCTGGTCTGGCACGTCACGAAATCGATCGACGTCGGCGTCTGGGGGCAGAATCTTTTAGACAATCATCGTCCGGAGTACTCGAACCTCCTCTCCACCTCGCTCACTGAGATCCCCCGCAGTGTCATCGGGAAGATTACTTTCTCTTTCTGAGATGACTCAGGGTTTTGTACTCATTCCCAAATCGGTCGTTGGGCGGAGGCACAGCTTCAAACGAAAGCGGTTGCCGGCGCTCGCCACTCTTATGCTTTGTTTCGCGCACCTGCTGCTGGCTGGCTCGCCGGCCCGGGCAGAGCCAAATGCACACGAGTACGAAGTGAAGGCGGCTTTCGTCTACAACTTCGCCAAATTTGTCGATTGGCCGGAACAATGCTTTGCCGACGCCGGCAGCCCGATCGTCATCGGGGTTTTTGGCGCCAGCCCCATCGGACCCGAACTGGAAAAGGCCGTGGCCGGTCGGAAAATCAATGGCCGTCCACTGGTCATCCGTCCGGTGGCCAATGCGGCGGCGGCGAAGGCAACTCAACTTCTCTTCGTGGGCGCTGCAGACGAAGCGCGCCTGGGAGACCTGCACGACGCGCTCCCCTGGGGCGTGCTCACGGTGGGAGAATCCGAAGGGTTCTACCAGCGCGGCGGCATGATCGTTTTCCAACCCGAAGCGGATCGGCTACGCTTCGAAATCAACGTCGCTGCCGCGCGCCAAGCGGGACTGAAGGTCAGCGCCCAACTCCAGAAGCTGGCGAAATCGGTGAAGAAGGGCCCTCAATAAAGCAAGAGATCTCAGTCTCCGCTATCCGGCGCAGGCTCAGGTTGCCGTGATGGCCGCCCGTTCGTCGCCCGCGCCGCTCTTTTCCAGGAAGTAATCATAGCCGCCTGGGTACGAACTGACTTGCCCGGCATTCACATGCAGGACCTTGTTGGCCAGCTTGCGGATGAAGTGCACGTCGTGGGAAATGAAGACGAGCGTGCCGGCGTAGTTTTCCAGCGCCAGCGTGAGCGACTCGACGGTGAAAATGTCGAGGTGCGTCGTGGGCTCGTCCATGAGCAGCAAATTCGGCGGATCAACGAGAAACTTGATGAGATTCAGCCGCGTCTTTTCTCCACCGCTCAGCACCCCGGTCTTTTTATAAATCTCTTCCTTCCGGAACATGAACGAACCCAGGATGCCGCGAATCTCATCCTCGCGCAGGACCGGCGCACAGGCGGCGACTTCTTCGAGCACGGTCTTGTCGGGATTAAGGGTTGCCGAACGATGCTGGCTGAAATAGCCGATCTTCGCGTTGTGACCCGGCAACCGTTTGCCGCGCTGAAATTCGAGTTCGCCGGCGAGAATTTTGAGGAGCGTCGACTTGCCGGCGCCATTCGGGCCGACGAGGACGGTGCGCTCGTCGCGATCGATGCTCAGATCCAGCCCGGAATAGACCTGATGGGTCCCATAGGCCATGTGGATTCCTTCCAACGAAATCGCGCGCTGACCGATGCGCGGCGGCTCGGGAATCTGGAAGCGGAAGGGTTTCCTCGGCGGCGTCGGCTTTTCGATGAGCTCCATCCGCTCGATCTGCTTGAGTTTGCTCTGGGCCTGCGAGGCCTTGGAAGCCACGCCGCGGAAACGATCGGCAAATTCCTGCAAGCCCTGGATTTCCTTCTGCTGATTCTTGTAGGCCTGCTGCTGCTGCTGATAGTTCGCCTCGCGCTGCTCCAGGTAGGACGAATAGTTTCCCGTGTAGGGGATGAGCTTGCGCTCGGAAATCTCGTGCACGGTCTCCACGATCTCGTCCATGAATTGCCAGTCGTGCGAGATGAGCAGGACGGCTCCGGAGTAGGTCTTGAGGTAATTCTGCAACCAGAGGAGCGCGAGCAGGTCGAGATGGTTCGTCGGCTCGTCAAGCATGAGGAGATCGGGCTCCATAACGAGGAGCCGCGCGAGGTGGGCGCGCATGACCCAGCCGCCGCTCAGTTCGCGGGCTGGACGATCAAAACTCATTCCGGCATAACCTAGACCGCGCAGGATCTTCTTCGCCTTCGCCTCGCTGTCCGGATTGCTGAGCGCTTCGTGCTTGGCATGGGCCTCGAGGTATTCCGGCGTATCCACGGTGCCGGCCTGCTCGAGTTCACGCAGCCTGGTTTCGAGAGCCGGCAGCTCATGCGCGCGACCGGTGGCGACCTCGAGCACGGTCTCATCGCCCAGCGCCTCGGCCTCCTGGGGCAGGTAGCCGATCATCGTCCACTCGTCGCGGGCGATCGTGCCGGCATCCGGCTCGGCTTTGCCGAGGATCATGGAGAAAAGCGTCGATTTTCCGGCTCCATTTGGGCCCACGAGTGCGACGCGTTCGCCATAGTTGATCACCATGGAGGCATTTTCAAAAAGCATACGCCCGCCGGCGGAAATGCGTAGATCGCGAATTGTAAGCATGAGAGCTAAGGTATTTCGCACCGGAGGTATCCGATTTCCAGCCACTTCACCATAAAACGCACATGGCCACTCCTCCTCCCCTGCCGCTCATCAATGTCGAGACCTATGTGCCTGCGGCCATCACGGTCGTGCGCCGGGCCAGTCTGCCCGGCCTCTTTCTCCAGGAGCGGCGGGGCTATCCAGGCGAGGTCCACTATCCCGGAGGGCTGCGCCAGTACGTCTGTTATCATTTCCTGCAGTCGCTCCGCAGCGACGTCATCACGGACAAAGTCACGAAAACCGTGACCTACGAGGCCGGCGAATCCCGGCTCACCCCCGCGAATGTGCCGGTGACCTTTCGCTGGACCAACGAGGTGCAGATCCTCATGCTCGGCTTCGAGCCTTGGTTCTTCGAGCATGTCGCGGCGCAACTCGGGGCCTCCGTCTCCATCACGACGGAGGTGATCGGACGCAAACTCCCGGCGAGTCACCCAGCCTGCCTGCTCATGGGCCATCTCGCCGCCGAATTGGCGGAATTTCCAGGTTCCCGCGTGATCACGGAAAATCTCGCCCGCGCCATCGCGGTCTATCTCATTCGCGAGTATTGCCATGTCCCGGCCTCGAAGCCGCCGCCCGCCGCGCCCCCGGCCGCGGTCCTGAAAGTCGTCGAAGTCATGCGCGCCCGGCTCCACGAATCGCTCACGATCGAAGAGCTGGCCGATGCCGCCGGGCTGAGCCGATTCCACTTTGCGCGTCTCTTCAAGACGGCAACCGGACATCCACCGCACGAATACCTGGTGCGCTTGCGGGTGGATCGCGCCCAGGAGCTCATCGCCCAGCGCGGCCGCGACTGGACGCTCTCCGCCATCGCGAAGGACTGCGGCTTCGTGGACCAGAGCCACATGGCCCGGCACTTCAAGCGCGTGCTCGGGCTCACGCCGCGCGCGTTTGCAGAGGCGCAGGGGGCGATCGGGTGATACGGCGATTTTACGGCGGCCAGGGCGGCTACTTCGCCTTGGCGTCGGCTTTGGGTTTATCACCCTTCGCATCGGCGTCGGGCACGTACCGGCCGGCGCGGTAGCGGTACTCGTGCGATTTGCCGTCTTCATCCCATGTTTTCACGACGCCATCCACTTCGCCCATGTCGTAGGGAGCATCGGACCTTGGTTTTCCGTTGAGATAGAATGAATGCTCCATGCCCTGCTGGGCGTGCTTTTCGTAAGCCGCTGTGGTTGCGACCTTTTCGCCGCCTGGGTAAAGGCTCCGGTATTCCCATTTTCCGTCCCCGAGATACTTCAGTTCCTCGCTCTCCTCGCCGATGTCTCCGCGGCGAAACGTTTCTTTGGGGATTTCCCCGGAAATCACCTGCGCCGCCGAGGTATTCCAAAAAGCGATGCGGGCGATCTCCTTTCGGTCGCGATAGAAGATGCGCAGAGGCGTCTCCTGGATGGGCGCATCACTCACGGTGAGACCATCCTGATTTGCTTGCGCCTGGGCGGCATTAATGGCGCGACCCGAGACGGCGACGACCCGCGGCCCCCCCTTCCCTTCGTGCACGAAAAAGATGAAGTGATCGTAGAAATACTCGGCGACGTCTTTCTCCGGCTTTTCTTTCGCCTTGGCCAGTTCAGCCAATTGGAGCCGTTCCTTGGCCGAAATGATCAAATCGGGCTCTCCGGCCGCCGAGACGAGATCGGCCGCGAGCGGGCCGGGATCGCACGGCAATTGAGTTTGTATTTCGAGGTAGGTTCCGTCCTTGAAGCGCTTAAAAGAGCGGACGGCAGTTAGCATCCCGTCCACGCAACCATCGGCGAAAGCACGAGTAAAAAGCTTCCGGTCGAGCAGCGCCTTGCCTCCACGCGATTTAGTATAGTCGACCTGGGCGGCCGTTGACGCCATCTTCAGACCCAATCCGGCCTCGATCGCGTCGGCGTCCCAGCGCTTTTGCTTATCATCCAGCGGAGGCAGAAAATTGATGGCTCCAATGAGCTGTGGCGAAGCCGCCTCGGCCGGCGGATTTAGTTTGAACCAAAGGATATAAGTGGCGCCGGGTTCAAAGCTGCTCGCCTCGAGCGTTTGCAGCTTGGCTGGATTGTCTTTTGTCGCTGGCAGATCGGTGTAAAGTCGGTCGGCATCACGCCAATTCTTAAACCCGTCCATCTCGCCAGTGGCCGGGATGATGTACCATTCCGCCCATTCGCTCGGCACGGAAAATACCCATACCATGTCCTGCGGCAACCCGAGCGGCGCGGTAAAGCGCACGCAACCGTACTGATCCGCGCCAACCATGAGCGGCTTCTTGTCGAGCGCCACCGTGAAGAGTTGATGCTCCCCCGCCTTCGTACCCACCGGAACCTCGGGAAAGTCGGCGACGTGTTTCTGGGCTTCCGGTACGAGTGCCTGGACCGACTCCGGGACCTTTTCATCATCGGCGCCTCGAGCCGAAAGGGAGCAGAGGCTGGCCAGGATTAAGCCCAACCAACGGAACGCGAGAAAAACGAATTGCCTGGGGTGCATGCGGCGAGGCTAGCGAGAGGCGAAATGGAAACAATCCAAAAAAAGCCGGCGCTAAAAGCCCTTCCAAGTGCAAAGGCCGACGTCCAGTGAGACGCTTCCCCGTCGACCCAGCCGTCACCCATGTCGGCGACTCGTCCGCGGGCATGTCGCCCAAATTTCCCTTTGTTACTCCGCCGCCACCAACTTCTCGATCTGGCTCGCCTTGATATTCATCGGATGTCCATCCCAAACAATCTTCCCGGCGCGATCGATGAGAAACGCATGGGGGATCGGGCCCACGTGGAAAGCGTCGAAGTAACGGCTCTTCGGATCGAAGGCGACCGGGTACTCCATCGCAAAGGAGCGCATACATTTCTCGACCAAGGCCGGATCTTCGTTTGTGATCGCCACGACGCTCAGCCCCTGTGAGTTATATTGCGAATACAGCTCGTTGACGTGCGGAACACTCTGTTTGCACGTGTCGCACGAGGTCGCCCAGAATTCGATCAACAGAGGCTGATTCTCGCGGGGACTGGGCCCCTGCGCAAACCCGAGGGTCATGGGTAACAACCCTTCCTTGTAGAGGTTTCTGTCCAAGAATCGCGATTTGATGTAAACGACCGCCAGCAGGCACATCGCTACTTTGAAGAGCGCTTTCATATGGTAGTGTTATTCACTACAAAGCAGGTTGCAAGCCACCGATTTCCGAATTTTTTCTCCGGACCTTTTCTCCGCGAAAGGCCAGCATTCGCAAACCGTTCAGACACACGAGAACCGTGCTTCCCTCGTGCCCCACTACTCCGAGCGGGAGCGGCAGGTGTAAGCCCAGCGCGGAGGCCGCCAGCACGACAATGACCGCCAACGCAAAAGTAAGATTTTGCAAGACCACGCGGCGCGAGCGGCGGCTCAGGGCGAAGGCAAACACGATGTTGTGCAGGTTGTCACTCATGAGCACAACATCCGCAGTCTCCATCGCCACATCCGCGCCGGCCGCGCCCATCGCGATGCCTACAGTAGCCGTAGCCAGCGCGGGCGCGTCGTTGACCCCGTCGCCCACCATTGCGGTGGGCGCGATGGCCTTCAACTCCTGCAAAACTCGCACTTTGTCCTCGGGTAACAAATCCGCGTGAAACTCATCGACTCCGGCCTGCCGCGCGATGGCCTGGGCCACGCGTTTGTTATCTCCGGTTAACATCACGACCTTCTCGATGCCGGCCGCGCGCAGATCCCGCACCACGGCCGCGGCATCCTCACGCAGCACGTCGGCAATGGCCACGACGCCGAGAAACTCGACCGTGCCAGCGCTTTCCTCCAGCCGCCCCACGATCACGCAAGTCTTCCCATCTTCCTGCAAACGAGCCATTTGCGCCTCGAGATCGCCCGGGATAACGGCCGAAAAAGACGCGAAATAGCGCGCATTGCCGGCGACGATGCGACGCCCCTCGATCGTGCCGGCGGCGCCCTGCCCGGGCACGGATTGAAACGAAAGGCATTCGGCCGGCGCGAGTCCGCGCGCCTGGCTTTCCGCGACGATCGCCTGGGCCAGCGGATGCTCGGATTTGGCCTCGAGGGAGGCCGCGAGGCGCAGCATCTCCAGTGCGCCGGCGCTCGCTCCCGTCACGAAACCACCGCCGTCTACAGACGCCACAAGATCGGTCACGCGCGGCTTGCCCTCTGTGAGCGTCCCCGTCTTGTCAAAGGCGACGATGCGCACCGTCGCGGCGCGCTCCAGATGCACGCCGCCCTTGAAAAGCACCCCGCGCCGGGCGCCCCCGCCGATGGCGGAAAGGATGCTCGCCGGCGTGCTGATGATGAGGGCGCAGGGCGAGGCCACCACCATCACCGTCATGGCGCGGTAGAAGGCGTCGTGAAAGGAAGAATGCCCGGCGAGGATGGGAACCACGATGAGACCGAGCGTGAAAACGATGACCCCCACCGCATAGTACTGCTCCGCCCGGTCGAGAAAGCGCTGGGTCTCGGCTTTTTCCGTCTGCGCCTCCTCGACCAGGCGCACGAGGCGCTCGATCGCCGAATCCTTTGCCAGCCTGGTCACCTGGATTTCCAGGCCGCCGCTCTGGTTGATCGTGCCGGCGAAAACCGTGTCGCCCACAGTCTTCGACACCGGCATGGATTCTCCGGTGAGCGAAGCTTGATCCACCGCGCTGGAGCCTTCCACGATGACGCTGTCGAGCGCGATGCTTTCTCCGGGCCGCACGACCAGGATGTCGCCCACGACCAATTCCTCCACCGGGAGCAGCGCCGTGCCGCCATTGCGGCGTGCGAGCGCCTTGTCCGGGCGGAGCTTCATGAGCGACTTGATGGCTTTGCGGGTGCGGTCGATGGCAAAAGCCTGCAGGACATTCGAAAGTGAAAACAGAAAGAGCAGCATCGCGCCTTCAAAGGGCGCATTGACCACCGCCGCGCCGAGCGCCGCCAGCACCATGAGCAGGTCGACATCGATCGTCCACTGGCGGAGCGATTGCCAGCCAGCTTGCACGCCAAAATACGCGCCGGCCAAGTAGGCGCCGACGTAGAAAACATCCCGCCAGATCCCGAGCCCGGCATGCGCCGCGGCCCAGCCGGCCATCATGAAAATAAACGTCAGCGCCGTGGCCAGAATCTCCGCCCGATCGCCATGGAACCATGTCGCGATCCAATCCCGCGCCGTTTCGACCTTCTGCTCCACCTCCGCAGCATAGCGCTCGACCAGCGCCCCCGCCCTCCGCACCCGCTCGATGACTTCCGACTCCGACAACTGCCCATCATCGAAGGTCACCGTCATGACGCCGCCCAGAAAGGTGGCCCGCGCCCGCCGGATGCCGTTGATCTTCTGCACCTTGCGCTCGATGCGCTGCTCGGCGGCGCCGGAAGCGCGGCCTTCCAGCCGCAACATCAATTTGCAATAGCGCTGGTGGCCGAGGGGCGCCAATCGACCGGCCACCTCCCGCACTTCCTCCTCGGTAATGAGTTTGGGATCGAAATCGATCGTCACCTCATGCGCCGCCGCATCAATGTCGGCGCTGAGTACGCCTCTCGGATTGCCCGAGGCATCGAATTTGGAAATGACGGGTGTAGCGGTCTGATCCTTCACACCGTTTGCATGCAGGCAGTGTTCGGGACTGTCAACCGTGGACCCATACGCCGTCACTGGCCCTTGGTGATGGCCTCGCGAATGGCGGCCAGCGGCGCATCGGCATGGAAACGGATCGTCTGCCCCTGCCGCTCCACGCCCAATTGCTTCCACAAGGCCGGGAGATCGACCGGATCGGGCGCGGCTTTCATTTCATCATAAATCTCGCGCAGCACCGGAACTCCGGTGGCGCGATCGCCGACGGCGATGACTCGCTCCAACGGCCAATCGACATCGATGGTCCCACCGGCTTCGACGATCGCACGCAGGGCGTGCTCCAGGCCGAAGCGATTCTGCGTTCGCCGACGGATCTCGACATCTGCCCGCAGACAGAAGAGCGCCCCGCCCCAGTAGGTCCGGCCCCAGGTGGGCGTATGATCGAGCCCGCGATCTCCGCGCTCGGGCAGCCCCTGCGGCATGCCCTCCACCATATCGCCCCAGATGCGCTCCGGCGTGAGCAGTCCGGCCCGCGCCCGCGCGATCGGTTCGACGTAAGTTGCGATGCCCTCCTCGATCCAGTGATGCCGCTCCGGCACGGAGGGAAAAGCCAGATGCAACATCTCGTGGGTCAAGGTCCAGTCATCAGTCAATTCGGCCGGCGTGATCGAGCGGCTCAACGTGATATTGATGCGTCGGCCGTTCCAGCCACTCGCCTGGCCCGACGCGCCGTGACCGGCCACAAATTGGACCTCGAGCACCGCATCGCGCACCGGATAGCCGTGGTAGTACGTCGCGACCGCCTTGCCCGCACGCTGCACCCAGATCTCGACTTGTCGCTGCAAATTTTTGGACGCCGAGTTGTCGAAATGCAGCTCTACTTTGCCGCCCGGCACAGTGACCTCTTCAGCCCGTAGCGAGCAGGCCAAGGAGACGAGGATAAGAAAGGCGAAACCGCAACGTTTCACAACGAACCTCCGGCCGCCTGAACCGGTTCGATCCGCCCCGTCACGACCACCCACACGACGAACGCGCCGGCGACCTTTTCGGCCGGGAAATGCAGAGTCGCCGCATAGCCTCCATCCTTGGCTGCGAGCGAAGAAGTTTCGAGATCAAGGGCGACGAAATCGTGCTGCAAAGTCCGGCCGCGATTCTCACCGGCTTTGACATTCGAATGCACTCCCATGCCCAGCAGGGCGCCGAAAACGGACCATTGCTGGCCCTTGGCTGCCGGCTCGAAGGTCACGGCAAGGCTGCGATGCTGATCGTCGAGCGTGGCCTTGAGATTGCCCCCGGTGACGGAAATGGCCAAGCGGCTGACCTCGGGATCACTCCACTCCCGTCCGTCGGCCACAAATTCCGGCGTGTACGGGGTTTCTCCACCCCAGGCCGCAGTATATCGCTGCTGCCGAGCGGTATAAGCCGGGCTGGCGAGCGCGTCTTTCCAGCCCAGGCCGTCCCAGTAATCCACATGGAAGGAGACCGGCGCGAATTCCTTCCAGAGCCGGGGATCCTGGCGGAGCGTCGTGTACCAGCGCTCCGCCGGCGGACAAGAGCTGCAGCCTTCCGAAGTGAAAAGCTCGATCAAATGAACGCGGGCCGGGCCGCTTTGCACCGTGACTTCGGCGCAGGCCGTCACGGAAATGAAAAACGCCGGCGCGAAGGCGCAGGTGAGCAGCACGAATCTCTTGGCACAAAGCATACATTCATGAGAGACGGCGCAGGCGGCCTTTATTCCCGCGCCGGGGAGAATTGGCGTGTTTGACCGGTTGCTTCACGCCGGACGAACGCTATGGTCCGGCAAAACCATGCAATCCATAGCCAAAGAAACGGGCGTCATCCAGAAGACCCAGGAACTCTGCCAGGCCATCGCCGCCCAAGCCGACTTTCTGGCGCTCAAGCAAAAGCTCGACGCATTTTTTGGCGACGAAATGCTCAAATTCCAGTTCCAGCAGGTGAACGAACTCGGCAGCCTGCTGCGCATGAAGCAGGAAAGCGGACGGGAACTGGAGCAGGGCGAAGTGACACAGTTCGAAGTGATGCGCGACGAGCTGATGAAGAATCAGGCGGCTGTCGACTTTATCGATGCCCAGCAGGAGCTGCAAAAGCTCCACCAGATGGTGGATCGCTTCCTCGACAAGACCTTCGAGCTGGGCCGCATGCCGGAGTACGGCGACGTCCACGACGGGTCGTGTGGCAACTGCGGCTGCCACTAAGGCAGAAGGCGCGCCTGGGAAAGGCGGCATCTTGCCGCCCAGCCCGGGGCATCCCGCAAATGCTGGAGTTTGCCAATTTTCGCGCGCCTCCAACCCACCGCCTCGCGAGCGTGGCGGATTCGGCCGTGGCTTCGCAGTTCCGCAAAGAACCGCGAGCGGGCCTGGCTCTCCATTGCAGAGAGGCCATGGTTGGAGCGCCGGTGCAAAGCGTCACCCGAAAGCGGCGCTTCAGGCATCGCCTGACGCTGAATTAAAATGTCAAAGATCTAGACCCTGGATGAACCAGGGGGTGTCCCGAAGGACGGTGGTGTGTGGTTGGATGTGTGTACGCCAGCTTTCTCCCACGTCTGTTGTTTCGGTCTCGCAGGGCGAAACCGAGGAACAGACCGGGGAAGCCGAAGAACGCCGCAGCGAGGGTGGTTCGGTCCG
>OUNM010209195.1_pt1 | contig 40554 bp, 18 predicted proteins | sample 1769961 | NCBI WGS metagenome assembly OUNM01 (sample SAMEA3914820, study PRJEB12502) | metagenome | biome: forest; material: soil | place: USA | collected 2012-03-12 | depth 0.3 m | reverse complement strand
AGGTTAGCCTGCCGGCACCATCGACATGCAGGTGCGAGCGGGAACTTGGGTCCAAAACGGGCAGGCCAACTAAGCGAGTGGTATCGGAATCAGCTTCGGATCGTCGCCGCTCGCTTCCCGGTGATGACGACCGTGGCTTGCTGGAACTTGCGTCCTCCCACATCGATCCTGTTTGAGCGCGTCCAGCTTTCGCAAATCATGCGCCATGGCTTCGAAGCATTCGGCTGCAATCCAGCGCTGCGTCTGCTGCTGAACTGTAGCCGCGGACACCCTGCGCGCACGATCCAACGAGCCGCGTTTAAATATCTCACGCATCGAGTACGTCCATTGCGGCACATCCTCACCCCATACCGATTCATCCCTTCTGCAATCCTCGTAATGCCGGGCGATCTCAGGAACCCGAGCCCGTACGGAGGCAATTCCCGTGGCAGAACTGCCGGCAGGCTTGGGTGCAGCACGGGCTGGTGGGGCTTTGGTTGCTCTTGAACGCACTTTCGTGCGGGCCCTGGGCGACGATGCTGCGCGGCGACCCTGGCTCTACGAGCTGACGCCTCCGGGGCCTGCGTCTCGCTTCTCTCGGGCCCTTGGCGGGGTATACGGTGATAACGGGATAGCAGGGCGGGGTTTATTATATGGATGCGCCATGCGGGTAACATTGCTAAGATGAACGGCTGTTCCTACTTGAGCGGCAATTTGCATGGAGGTGTCCGTCGAGGTGGATAACGGCGAGCCCGATTGTGCGTCTCCGAGTCTATTCGTATAAATACGTGGATCGATCGCGCGCTCCATAACTTTCGCCGCGTCGACGGTCGGCCAGACAGCAATCGCTCGGAAAGGATGCGGATTGGGAACAACATTCTTTACTTCATTTCGATGCGCTGTATGAGCTTGTTGATGGTGACTAGTTCGAGTTTTTTTGCGGGAGGCATTCGTGCTGGTTGGTGTCGCCTGTCCATCTGGGCCATTGCGCTAGCCTCGATTAGCCTGCCGCACAATTGCCTCGGAGGATGGAATGCCAGTGAATATGAATCGGCGATTACGCAGGCTCGCACGGCTTTTGACCGGGGAGCGTTTGAGGAGTCCAGCAAGCAATGGGAGCAGGCCTCGAAACTGGCACGACGTTTCGGGAGGACGGCTGAGGAAATCGACTCCCTGATCCCGCTCTCCGCAGCCTATCGGGCACTGGGACGTCAGCGCCTGGCCGTGGATTCATTAAATGAAGCGCAAAAACTCGCCGAAAAGAGAGGCGACCGCTCGCGGCTGAGCTCGATTCTCAATGCCATGGGCGCCGCGCAAACTTTTTCGCATCAGGCGGAATTTGCGGAGGAGCATTTGCGAAAGGCTTTGGATTTGGCTCGCAAGGAGCACGATGCGGCATGCGAAGCTTCGGCTCTCAACAATCTTGGCATCCTGCTCGCCGCGCAGCAAAAGAGCGCCGAGGCAATCGACAGTTTTCAGAAGGCTGCGGAATCGGCGCGGGGCGCGGATCAGAGCACGCTCGAGATCAAGGCGCGGGCGAATCTCGCGGAGAGTGAAGCAAAGGCCGGCCATTTTGATGAGGCTCGGCAAGCGAACCGGCAAGCGATCGACCTTGCGAGCCGGTTGCCCAACAGTCACGAAAAGGCGTTTGACCTGGCTCGCTGTGGAAAGGCGTGGGAACTTCTGTTTACCCTTGCCCCCGAGCATCCGCAGGAGCTTCGTCCCGAGGCGCTCAAAGTGTATGAGCTCTCTGCATCGACAGCCGAAGCAGTGGGCGATACGCGAGCCCTTTCCTATGCGCTCGGTTACTCGGGGCACCTTTACGAACAGGAGAAGAAGTACGCGGAAGCCCTGACGCTCACGCGCCGCGCCGCGTTCCTCGCACAACAAACGCAGGCGCCTGAGCTTATTTACCGCTGGGCATGGCAGACCGCGCGTATCGACCGCGCCGAGGGGCTTCGTGATGAAGCGATCGCCCAGTACCGGTGTGCTGTTCGAAATCTTTCACGAATCCGTAATGATCTCTCGACGAGGCTCGGCAATGCGAATGCCCATTCCTCTTATCGTGAGGCGGTGGGCGATGTTTATTTTGAACTTGCCGACCTTTTGCTGCAACGAGCCGACGGCCTGAAAAGCGCCGACGAGATTAAGAGTATCCTGCGGGAGGCGCAGGGGGTGTGCGAGGATCTGAAGTCGGTCGAGCTCGAAGACTATTTTCAGGATGAGTGCGTCAACCTTCTGAAGACCAAGACCAAGGCAATCGAAAACCTGGCGGCCGGAGCCGCGGTGATTTATCTGGTGCCGCTGCCGGACAGGACGGAGATCCTCATTACTACGGCTGGGCACATGGATCGATTCAAGGCGCCAGTGACGGCGGCCGAATTGACGGCAACGATTCGTGCATTTCGCGGCCACCTCGAGACGCGTGCCACTGAGGAGTACCTGGAGGAGGCGCAACGGCTTTACGGCTGGCTCATTCAACCTCTCGTTCCACTCCTAAGCGGGCGTCATGTCGATACGCTGGTGTTCATTCCAGACGGTGCACTACGTACCGTCCCGATGGCTGCACTGCACGACGGTAAGAAATTCCTGATCGAAAAGTATGCCATCGCAGTTACGCCTGGACTCACGCTCATGGAGCCGACGCCGATGAAACATGGAAGTGTTTCTGTGATGACCAATGCGCTGACCGAGGCGGTACAACGGGACGGGCACGATTACCCGGCGCTGCCATATGTGAAGGAGGAGGTTGCCAAGATCCAGCAAATGTATGGTGGAATGACTCTCCTCAATCAGCAATTTTGCGGCCGAATGGTTCAAAAGACCTTGAACGATGAGCCCTTTTCGATCGTTCACTTCGCATCGCATGGCGAATTCAGCGGGGATGCGAGCAAGACCTTCCTGTTAACCTACGACGATCGCATCAGCTTGACGGACCTCGAGCGCATCATCCGGCCTGCTCAGCTTCGGGACAAACCGGTGGAATTGCTTTGCTTGAGCGCGTGCCAGACCGCTGCCGGCGACGACCGGGCAGCCCTGGGACTGGCTGGAGTTGCCGTAAAGGCCGGAGCCCGGAGCGCGATGGCTACTCTTTGGTACGTGAACGATGAGGCTTCGACAAACCTCATCACGGGTTTCTACCAGGAATTGCGTGACATCCCCGGGATTTCAAAGGCCAAGGCGCTCCAGCATGCGCAGATCCGGCTCTTGTCCAACGAGGCCACGAGTCATCCCTCTCTCTGGGCTCCCTATTTATTGATCGGGAATTGGCTTTGAGAATCGCTAAGCAAAAACGGCGGAAGGCGTGGATCGTGGTGAAACGGCTGATCCGTCCCCAGTATTTGGCGCTGGCGATTGCGCTCTTCGTATTTGCCGGGCTTACGATTCTTCGCCATGCCGGGCTGCTTCAGAGGTGGGAACTGGTGGCTTACGATATCATGCTCCGGGAGCGGCACCGGCTGCCCGCAAGCGATTCGCGGATCGCCATCATTGGAATCACTGAAGACGATATCCGGCGCAGCGATTATCCGCTGCGGGACGCCGACCTGGCGCGTTTGTTGAAGAAGATTCTCGCTGCCCGGCCGCGTGCGGTTGGTTTGGATCTTTACCGCGATCTGCCGGAACCACGGCGAGGCGCGGAGTTGCCGGAACTTACAGCCGTTCTTCGCGATGCAGACAAGGTTGTCACGATCTTCTCGCCGGACGATGCGGGGAAACCCGGCAGTGGCATCGCCGCGCCAATCGCATTGCAATCACTGCCGGAAGATAGCCGTCCCGACCGGATCACTGTGAATGATTTTCCGACGGATGGCGAGGTGGTGCGCCGGGCGCTCATTATTGAAGACGCCCAGGAGCCGAATCATCCCGGCGGCGTGTTTTCCTCGTTTGCATTTCAGATCGCGCTGCTCGATCTCGCCGTTGCGGCTCCCGCCCGTGGTCTTCCCATGCCAACCGTGGATTTCCAGCCTGACAAAGGGCCGGAGGTCCTTCGGCTTGGAAAGGCGGAGTTCCGCCGTTTCCATGGCAATGACGGCGGATATTTTGGCGCGGAAGAAACAGGGTTCCAGTTCCTGCTCGATTTTCGTGAGAGCGGCCATTTTCCAATCTATTCGCTTTCCGCAGTCATGGCCCCCGGCTTCCCGGCTTCCAAGTTGGAAGACCGCGTGGTGCTGATTGGCGGCGTTTCCCGGAGCATTAAGGACGTGCTGGCTACGCCCCTCGAACCGTTCCTGCCAGGGGTGATGCTGCATGCTCAGGCGATCGATCAGATTCACCGGGCTGTATTGGATGGAGATCAGCCGACGCGAGTAATTCGCGGCTGGTTCCATCCGCTGTGGACACTCATGTGGTCCATTGTCGGTGCTGCAAGCGCCCTGGCGCTTTTGAAATGGCCGTCGCGGGCCGCCTTCGCACTTGCTGGCGGGATCGCTGCCATGCTTGCGGTGAAATATGTCGCTTTTGAACGAGGATGGTGGCTGGCTCCTGTCGAACCCGGCCTTGGCTTTGTGATATCGGCGATTGCGACGCTGGCCATCGTCTTTGCCTGGGAGCGCTACGAACGAGGCGAACTCATGCTGCTCTTTTCCCGGCATGTATCCAGCAAGGTCGCGGATAGCATCTGGCAACAGCGCGAAACTTTCATGGACGGACAGCGTCCCCGTGCGCAACGCCTTACCGCAACGGTGCTATTTACCGACTTTGCGGGCTTTTCATCTGTCTCCGAAAAAGCGGATCCCGCAATGCTCATGGATTGGCTCAATGAAGGGATGGAGCGGCTAGCGGCCAATGTAGAGGCTCACGGCGGTATCGTGAACAAGTATATTGGCGACGCCATTATGGCGATATTTGGAGCACCGGCACCAAGCAGCTCCGAGGCGGAGATTACCCGCGACGCCGTGAACGCCGTGCGTTGCGCTCTCGGGATGAGCCGCGATCTTGATATCCTCAATCGTTCCTGGGGGGAGCAAAACAAGCCGCATATCGAAATGCGGGTCGGAATTTATACCGGCGAGCTCGTCGCAGGCAGCATGGGATCGAGCAGCCGCCTCGAATTTACAGTGATTGGCGATACCGTGAATACGGCATCGCGCCTGGAAAGCACTATGAAAGATGAAATACCCGCTCCTCCGGGGCGCTCCTGTCGTATCCTTGTCGGTGAGGCGACCTATGCGCGTCTTGGCGGAAAATTCAGCGCGGAGCTAGTTGGCGCAATACAGCTGAAGGGAAAGGAAAATCGTATAAATGCCTATCGCATTCTTGATGAAGTTTCGCTAACTAAAGAACAGGAATTCACAGTTCCTGCCACCCTATGAAAACGACGGTTCACACAGTCGCGGTCCGGTTTGCTCTTCTTACTGTTGCCGCATCCTTTGGAGTTTCCTCCCTCTTGGGAGAAAGTAATGTGCCTGGGGCGGGCTCGCCTCCAGCGGGCCAGGGGACGCCTCCGGCTGAAGGTTCTCCAGAAACGGCACCGGCCGAGGCGCCCGCGGCAGCTGAAAAGGTGGAGCCTCCGCCAAAGATCCTGCATTACAATCGTCCGAAAGGTTCTGGATCCGTGGCCGGGCGGCAATCGGGTGGCACGCGCGGATCGGGTGAGAAATTGCCTTTGCTGGCCGTGCTTGCGCCGGATCACATTGCGCTCACCACGCAGGCGCAACCGGCTCTCTTCTGGTACCAGAGCGAGCCTTCTGACGCCGCGTTCCAAATCACGCTCACCGAACCGAAGAAGTCCAAGCCCCTACTCAGCGTTACAGTGGATAAGGCCGGGAATGCTGGAATCTGTAATATCTTGCTGCGCAAGCAGGGAGTAACATTGGAACCCGGCGTGTCGTATAAATGGTGCGTCATCCTGATCCCGGACCGGGCCAATCGGTCGCGTGACTTCATCTCGACCGGGGAAATCAAGCGCATTCCCGTGCCAGCTGGCCTGGACGCAAAGCTGGAAAGCGCAACCCCTGCAGAAAAAGCGGTGCTCTACGCCGAGGCCGGAATCTGGTATGATGCGCTCCAATCCATCACTGTTGCGATCGCCGCGGATCCGAAAAGTCCCGCGTTGCATAGCCTGCGGGCGTCGTTACTCGCACAAGCTGGCTTGAAGGAAGCGGCAGCGGCAGACGGAAAGTGATGCGAGGTGGGTAGCCACTTCGCGACTGATCGAGTTTGTTTGGATCACCCCATTTTATCGCAGGTCTCTCGTTCCACCCTCATGCACTTCGTTCACGGTAAGTTCCACCGGCGAAACGTCTGCCCACTGGCGGTTTCCATTGGTGTATCGATCCTCGCGCTGCCGATCGGCGGCTGGAGTGCCACGATTGGACCGAAAGCGAATACCCAGAAGAGTACACTTCACGCATCAGGCTCGCTGGACCTTCCCCTGGCAGGTTTGCCGTCAAGGAAAGCAAACGAATCGAAACCCGGCAGTGACCTGGCAGGCGGCGCGAAGGGGCTTCACAGCTCCCCTGGTGCATCGGTCCCTCGCGGACTTGTAACAAGCGCCGGACTGAAGTCGCCACCCGCTACCGCCTTTGGCTTTCTACCGCAGGCCAGTGCACGTCCGCTCGTACAAATCCGGCCTACGAAGCCGTCGACAGGTTTGGTCCAAACCAAGGCAAGTGGAGGGGCGAGTGCGCCTGTTGCAACCGTATCAACAGGCAAGCCACTCGCAGCTATCCGGCCGGCGCTAACACCCCAAAGCACCGGCGTTGTTCTCGACAGTAGTCTTGGTCAAACCAGCCAGCCGACCACGACCACCAACTCCAACGGTCAAAACGACTATGGCATCGACGCGTCGATGGGGCTGTCGAAAGGTGGCAACCTCTATTTGAGTTTTTCTTCGTTTAACCTGGCAACCGGGGAATCGGCTACATTTACCGGGCCAGCCACCGTACAAGACATTCTTGCACGGGTAACAGGCGGAAGTGTTTCGTCAATCGACGGCGCGATCAATTGCCGGATTCCCGGAGCCAACATCTTTCTTTTGAATCCGGCTGGCTTTGTCTTTGGGCCTAATGCGAGCCTAAATATCAACGGTTCCTTCGTGGTGAGTACGGCAAGTTACATGAAGTTCGCCGATGGCTCGCGGCTTGATGCATTGCCGAGTGTGAACGATGCCGCATTGAGTGGCGCACCGGTCGCGGCGTTCGGGTTTACGAGTTCGACGCCGGGAAATGTCCTGATAAACGGTGCTCAGTTGGCGGTGCCGACCGGGGCGGGAGTGCATATCGTTGCGGGAAACATCACGATGCAAGACGGAGTTCGCACTGACGGATCGGATGTCGGGACGAGCATCAGTGCGCCATCCGGAGCGATCACGTTGTTTGCCGCCGCTTCTGCTGGCGAGATCCCATTCACGTTGGCCAGCCCGGGTGGGGGATACGGTGGTTCGAGTTTTCCGGCCCTCGGGACGATTTCGATTGCCAATCAGTCGATCCTCAGTATCGACGGTGCCGGTGGCGGTGCAATCGTTATACGGGGAGGGAGCGTAACATTGGATAATTCTCAGCTGAGCTCCGCGAACTCCGGTTTGCTGCCGGGAGGTCCGATTTCAATACAGGCAGACACCTCCGTTTCTTTGCTTAATGGCGCCGAAATCACCAGCACCACCGCTGGGTTGGCATCGGGAGGAGCAATATCAATCCTTACCGGTCTGCTGAAGGTGGATGGTGATAATGGAGCAAATGGCAGCTCGCTGCTCTCAGAGTCTGATTCCGTGAGCGGTTCCGGAGGGAGCATCTCCGTGATGGCGAACCATATCGATCTGACTCACGGTGGAATTATCGATGCGCTAGCCAACTCGGGCGGACAGGGAGGGGATGTTCTGATCAACGCCGGAGGCCTGACGATCGATGGTCAAAACTCCTCATTTTTGACCGGGATCTTCAACGATACTGCGGGCAGTGGGCAGGGGGGAGCGCTGTCGGTAAACGTAATTTCCGGATCGGGAGATGTCAGGATCATGAATGGCGGAAGAGTCAGCGCCAGCGTTTATGGCTCAGGAAATGGGGGAGCGCTTACCCTCAGGGCGGGGAGTCTGGAAATTGATGGTGAGAACAATGATGTCTATGGGACTGTTGTTTCCGCCGAGGTCCTGCCGAGCGGTAGCGGAAATGCAGGTGGAGTGTCTGTGCAGGTGATTGGCGGCGTCAGTATTGCGAACGGCGGCCAAATAAGCACCAGCAGTTATGCCTCAGGAAATACGGGTGACCTGACCCTGCAGGCTGGGAGTTTGACGATTGCTGGCGCCGGCGCATCTCTCTTGACGGGGGTGCTCTCCTCCGCCTTTGAGACCTGTACTGGAAAGACGGGTAATCTTGTCGTGAACGTCACAAGCGGTGCAGGGATGGTCAAAATCACCGACGACGGGATAATCAGTACCAGCACCTATGGGCAAGGTAGCACTGGCGACTTAACTTTAAAGGCAAATACATTGTGCATCGACGGGACGGGCGCGGATTCCCTTACGGGAATTCTGTCAGTTGTGATACTGGGTGCTACCGGGAATACTGGGAATGTGACGGTCGATGTCACTCATGGTAATGGAAATATTTTGATTAGCGACGGTGGAAAGATCGCTGCGTCAACATTTGATGCGGGAAATGCAGGTAATGTAAAAATCTTGGCAAATAGTCTCGATATAACCGTAACGGCCAATCCTTTTGGCCTAATTGCACCTTCAGCTTCGACCCCCACGGGAATCTTCGCGGAATCACAGGTCGGAAGTACAGGGCATGCCGGGTCGTTGATTGTGGATGTTACAAGTGGAATCGGAGCCATTGCCTTAAGCAATGGTGGGCAAATCAGCACGGCAACATTTGGAGGAGGGGACGGAAGTAACGCGTCGATTAGCTGTAATTCGCTCTCAATTGGCGGGTTTAGTTTTCTCGTCCAGAATGGTGAACTTATCGGGCTTGCTCAAAGTGAAGTCGGAACCAGCACTCAGGCGGGGGCCACTGGAGCTTGCGGCAACCTGACGATTGATGTTCGCACAGGAGTAGGCAATATTTCCATTACGGGGGGCGGAGGTATCAACACCACTACTGCAAACGATAGGAGTGGTGGGATTCTGTATCTGGCTGCGAATAATCTGACGATTGACGGGAATGGGTCTCCAGTTTCAACCGGGATTTCCGCAAGTTGCCAGCCGACCGGCACGGGGCGGGGAGGGGATATACTGGTAGATGTTGCCGGAGCCATCCAAATCGACAATGGCGGGCAAATAATAGATGGGACGTTCGGTGCAGGCCATGGAGGGGATATGACCATTCGCGGGGCCTCGCTCACGATCAATGGCGAAGACTCCGTGCTGCATTCTGGCTACATTACCGGGATTTTGACTGCGAGTGGGAGCGAATCGATTTCGGCGAGTGGCGACGCGGGAGTCGCGACAATCGACATTACGAGTGGGGAGGGAACCATCTCGCTTCTTGATGGCGGACAGATCAATGCCGCAACCTTCGGCCATGGAAATGCCGGAAAGCTGATCGTCAATGCGAATGCGCTGCTTATTGACAGCGTTAAATTCAAGACGGCGACCGGGATCTTTAGCGACGCTGAACCGAATAGCACGGGGCGGGCTGGCGATGTGGTGGTGAATGTAACAGGAGGCCCAGGGAGTGTGGATATCCGGAATATTGGTATCATTACGGCCGAGACATTCGGAAGCGGGCTTGGCGGATCGGTGAACGTAACGGCCAACGTGTTGTCGATTGAAAGCGGTGGAAGTATCATGGCCAGTACCGCTTCGAGTGCGGCCCATGGCGGTGATGTCAGCGTGAATGCGCATTTGATCACCCTCGATGGATCTGCAGCACCCGAGCTATTTACCGGGATTTCCGCAGTGTCCGGAAGTGGAGCGACAGGAAACGCGGGAGACGTGCTTGTCAACGCTTCCGGGCAAATCCGGATATTCGGCAGCGCGGAAATCGATTCATCGACTTATGGAGTTGGGGAGGGCGGCAACGTGCGCCTGTCCGCTGGACACATTTCCGTGTCTGGTGCCCTTTCTGGAATTTTTGTGGATAGTGGTTCGTTCCATCGGGGTGGTAGCGCCGGCGATGTCATCGTCGATGCGTCCAATAGCATCCAACTTTCAGATGGTGGCGAGATTTCATCGAGTACATCCGGAATGGGAGCGGGCGGAAGTGTGGAGGTCCTGGCGCCAAATCTGACGATCACCGGCGACACGAGCGGGATATTTGCGAATAGTCTGTCAGCCGGTCAAGGTGGAGCGGCCGGTAACGTCGATGTCCGTGTGGAGCAGTCCTTGCAAATCATGGAAGGCGGAAGTGTTTCTTCTTCAACGCTTGGGCTGGGACATGGTGGAAATGTGAATCTGGTTGCAGGTACGATTTCAATTGCGGGTTCCGCTGGCGATGGCTCGGGTCCAAGCGGCATTTTTGCGCAAAGCGACGGCCTAAGTTTTAGTGGCGTCGGAGGCAATATCGCGGTCCGGGCAGAGTCGATCAACATGCTCGATGGTGCCCAGATTAGTGCCAGTTCAATGTCAACCGGCCGCGCGGGTTCGGTCGACGTCGTTGCCGGGAACATAAGTCTCAGCGGGGGCTGCATGATATCAACTTCGTCCGCACGAGGTGATGCTGGATCTATTACCGTAAACGCCAGTTCGGATTTTTCACTGCTTGACGGGAGCAGTATTGCCGCGAGCGCAGGCGGGAATGGCGGCAATATTACGATTGGGGCCGTTGGTCTTTGTTATTTGTTGGATAGCTCCATCGTCGCAACAGCCGGTACGCAGAGAGCTTCGAACGGTCCGACCGGAACTGGTGGCAATATTACGATTGATCCCCAGTTCATTGTCCTCGATCACTCCGTCATCAGCGCAAATGCGGCGATCGGGCGTGGTGGAAATATTTTGCTGCAAACTGAGAATTACTTTGATTCTGAGAGCGTCATTACGGCGACTGGCGCGCAGGCGGGGACGGTGGATATCGCCGCGCCTCCATTGAGCCTGACCAATGCGCTCGTGCAACTCTCCGGCTCGCTCTTGAACGCATCGAGCCAACTCCGCGAGCAGTGTGCAATGCTTCTTGGTCAGGATTTCAGCAGTTTCCTCGTGCTTGGGGCCGGCGGTGTTGAAGTGTCTCCGGACGATGACCAGTCGTCGGATTCCGGGAATCGTGTGTCGAAGAAGAAATCCCATGCCGGTAGCGAGGGGCAGCCTGATTGTAACCGTTGACCCAGATTATTTGAAAGAGATCCGCCCATCGTATCGGCTTCGTTATCGCCAGGCCGTTGTAAGTACTAGTAGAGCGCACCACCCATGATGAAGTCACGGTTCGATTGCGTACCCCGGCGATTCGTACCGCTCGCGGGATGTATTGCTGCAGCACTAGGCTTGTCGCCGCTGGCGGCATTGGCATCATCTGGACCTCTGCCATTGGTGATGCGTGAGGGGCGGATTTCCACGCGCCATTCAGGTGTCGATTTGAATCTGCCTTCAGCCGGGTTGCCTGCTCTGACGAAGGAGAAAGCGAAAACAGGAGGAAAGGCTGATGTTGCGCAGATCGCTCTTCATGGCGCCCGCTCCGTAAAAGTCACCGGACGTCAGGAGTTCCTGGTTGGCGCCGGCTTGAAAGCAGCCCCGGTAAGCTCGTTCGGTTTCTTGTCTGCACCCGGTCCAGCAATGCCCAGCGTTGCGGCGCATCCGGTGAAGTCCGTCCCGCTCGTGCCTCCCGGCAAGGGAGGTGTTGACGTGCATGGGGCGCGCTCGGTGGCCGGGGTAGCCCAGGCGAAGCCCGCGGTCACCTTCCGGCCTGCGCTGACAACCCAGGGTGCTGGCGTGGTTCTCGACAATAGTCTTGGTCAAACGACCCAGCCGATCACGACAACCAACTCGAGCGGACAAAACGATTATGGCGTCGATGCATCGATGGGGCGAGCGAATGGCGGCAATCTCTATTTCAGTTTCTCGTCATTCAGCCTGGCTACGAAAGAATCGGTTACGTTTACTGGACCTGCGTCGGTGCAGGAGATCCTTGCGCGGGTCACCGGCGGAAGTGTTTCGTCAATCGATGGTGCGATCAATTGCCGGATCCCCGGGGCCAACCTCTTCCTGCTCAATCCAGCCGGATTCGTATTTGGTCCGAACGCCAGCCTGAATCTCAACGGCTCGTTCGTGGTGAGCACTGCTGATTATATCAAGTTTGCCGATGGCTCGAAGTTCAGTGCGATGTCCAGCCCGATCGCTGACGCGGCCTTGGGCAGCGCCGCGGTAAGCGCCTTTGGATTTCTCAATTCGACACTTGGGACGGTGCAATTCAACGGTTCGCAACTGGCGGTGCCTGTGGCCTGCGGCCTCCACGTTATCGCGGGAGGCGTGACCCTCACGAGCGGAACCAACAGTTCAGGTGTGAATCAAGGGGCAAACCTGAGCGCCCCTTCCGGTGCGCTAACGTTCTTTGGAGCCAGTTCTGCTGGCGAGGTCCCGTTTAACATGATTTCCCCGGGGACCGGATATGCGAGTGCAAGCGCGAGCGCAGGAGGCGGTATTGCGCTGAGCAACCAATCATCGCTCTCGATCGATGGCAACGGAGGGGGCTCCATCGCGCTCTACGGTGGAGCGATGACGGTGGATAATTCGACCATTAGTTCGAACAATTATGGTTCGACAATCGGCGGGAGCATCAACATCCAGGCGCAAACGTTATCCGTGCTAAATGGGGGGAGAATTGCAACGACCGCGAACGCTGTCGGTAATGGCGGCTCGATCGCCATCCAAGCGGGGCAACTCACCGTGGATGGTGACAACGGTACGATATTCAGTTCCATTCGCTCCAATACGGTCGCGGGGACTGGGAATGGTGGCGCGCTGAATGTAAATGCCACTGGAATAGCGCTGACCGATGGCGGTGATCTGGAGGCAGATTCCCACACTGGCGGAAATGGAGGAGACGTGATTGTCACGGCCGATCATCTTCTGATCTCAGGATACACGGGGTTCGGTGCTCCTGGGATTTTTGCAAATTGTTTTGCCGGTGGTAATTCCGGTTTAGTTTCTGTCGATGTGACGGGAGGAATTGCGATTACCGCGGGAGGTCAGATTTCGGTAAGCACGTTTTCATCGGGAACTGGTGGCACAGTGATGGTGAGTGCTGGCACATTGGCAATTGACGGCTCTGCCACCCCGACACGTGTTACTGGAATCCTTGCGCTATCCAATCCAGGCGCATTCGGAAATGCGGGCAACTTGACGGTAAATGTGGCTAATGCGCTGACTATCACTAATAGTGGCGAAATTTCCGCAGGTACTTTTTCCAGTGGAACAGGCGGCAACATTGTCGTAACCGCCGGTTCACTCTCAATTGCCGGTTCAGTACCACCCGGGTTGTTTACAGGAATCAGTGGGGAGTCCAGTGCTGGCGCAACGGGAAATGGTGGGAATGTGACGGTTTCGGTCACGAATGGAATTGCAATTACAAGCGGTGGCGAAATAGCAGCCAGTACCTTTGGGGCGGGAAAAGGTGGCGATCTCAATATCACCGCCGGATCGCTCATGATCGATGATTCAGCAATACCGACATCTTTTACAGGAATTGCTAATGCCTCCAACCCTGGCGCAACTGGAGATGGGGGGAGGGTGACGGTTACCGTCACTAATGGAATTGCAATCACAGGTGGCGGTGAAATAGCGGCGGGTACTTTTTCATCAGGAAATGGTGGTGATTTGAGAGTTACTGCTGGTTCTCTTACCATTGATGGTTCCGTTGCTGGGAGTGTGTTTACAGGGATCTCTGCATCCTCAGACCCGAGTGCGACGGGCAACGCGGGTGACTTAACGGTCTATGCGGCTGACATTCATATCCTCGGTGGTGGCCAGATTTTAGGTGGAACCGAATCTGTCGGACTTGGCGGAGCCTTGAGTGTGAAAGTCAGCTCGATTTTCCTGGACGGCAACTATAGTGGGATTTTCGACAATTCGGGCGACCCCGCTGCATCGGGACCCAGCGGCAATGGCGGGGATGCTCAGGTATCCGCGGGGCAAATCTCGATTAAAAACGGCGCCAGGATCGTTGCGAATGCGTTTTCTACTGGCAACGCAGGAACATTAACGATCACGGCCGGATCACTTTCGATAGACGGCGCCGGGTTCGGAGGCTTTACGGGAATTTCCGCCGACTCTATTCAAGGTGCCAAGGGAAATGCGGGTAATGTTATCCTCAATGTGGCCAACGCGCTGATGATTGTGGGCGGCGGCACAATTTCAGCGGATACCTCTTCGATCGGAACGGGTGGCAGTCTCAGTATAAGCGCTGGCTCGCTGACCATTGATGGCTCCGCCGTCCCGACATCCTATACCGGAATCTCGACCGATTCCAACCAGGGGGCGACGGGAAATGCGGGCAGCCTGACGGTTTGCGTGGCGAAAGTACTCACGATCACGGGCTGCGGCGTAATCTCCGCAGATACAAGCTCGTCAGGAAAAGGCGGCGATCTCAAGGTGAGCGCTGGCTCGCTGACCATTGATGGCTCGGCTGCTCCGACATACTTTACGGGAATCTCGACCGATTCCAACCAGGGAGCGACGGGCAATGCGGGCGACTTGACGATCTGCGTGGCGAAGGCGCTCACCCTCACGGGCAGCGGCGGAATTACCGCCGATACAAATTCGTCTGGAAAAGGCGGGGATCTGAAGGTGACCGCTGGCTCGCTCACCATCGATGGTTCAGCAACCCCTGCGTACTTCACTGGAATTTCTACCGATGCCAACCAGGGAACGGGGATGGCCGGGGATCTCGAGGTCACTGTTTCCAACGAATTGATGATAAGAAATTCCGGCGCGATTGGTGCGGACACCTTCTCTCCCGGTAGCGCCGGAAATTTATCCGTTACTGCACATTCCTTGCTTATCGACGGCTCCGGAACGCCAACAATTTTTACGGGCATTTCTGCCCAATCTAATTCTGGTGCAACGGGCGATGCGGGCAATCTAACGGTTGCTGTAGCTAAAGCGATCGTTCTAACCGGAGGCGGTCAAATTTCCGCAGATACCTTCTCGTCTGGGAACGGGGGAAGTCTCAGTGTAACTGCAGGGGCGCTAACTATTGATGGCTCGGCCACGCCTGCATTCTTTACCGGAATTTCTGCTGACTCCAACCAAGGCGCAACAGGGAACGCTGGCAATGCAGTCGTGAAGGTTGCGAATTCCATTGCGATCCGAGGAAGTGGGGAAATTTCAGCGAGTACGTACTCGAACGGAAATGGTGGAGGCCTGACTGTGGACGCTGCGTATTTGACCATTGATGGCTCGTCCACGGCCTTTGCGCAGAATGGCTTTGAGACTGGCATCTTTGCGAGGTCAAACACCGCTGGAACTATTGGCAATTCAGGAGATTTGGCAGTTGGCATTACCAATGCTCTGACAATCACTGGCCACGGCGAAATATCGGCGAGCACTTTTTCGGATGGGAGCGCCGGCAATCTCAAGGTGAGCGCCGGATCACTGACCATTGACGGTACTGCCACCCCCAAGCTCTTTACCGGAATCACTGCATCATCTAATGTGGCAGCGTCTGGGAATGCGGGTGACCTGACTGTCACTGTATCCGGCTTACTTACGCTTACTTCCGGAGGTGAGATAGCAGCTACGACATTTTCTTCTGGTAACGGCGGCGATCTCCATGTGTCCGCTGGTTCGCTGACTATCGACGGCGCTGATGCTCGTGATGTCGGTACGGGGATTTCGGCGGAATCGCTTGCCGGCGCATCTGGAAAGAGCGGAAACATTGTCGTCAACTCTGGAAGTATTGGACTGACAGGAACGGGGGATATCTCCGCAATCTCACAGACAGCGGCTCCGGGTGGCTCTGTATTTATCAATGCCTCGTCTCTCAGTCTTGCGGCCGGCGGCAGCGTGACGAGTGCGAATTCGGGGAGCGGATCGGCGGGGTCAGTCAAGATCAGCGTAACCGGTTCGGTGGAACTGGACGGTGCAAGCAGCATTTCGAGCATGGCCGCACAGTCCGATGCCGGGTCGATCCAACTGACCGCTGGTGGAAATATCGAACTTAGTCACAACAGCAGCATCACTGTGCAGGGGCTCAACAACAACGCCGGGGATATTGTGCTATGGACCCCAAACGTTCTTGCGCTTCATCAAAGCCAGGTGACGGCACAGGCCGGACTCAACGGAGGCAACATTACCCTGAGTCTCGGGTATCTCCTGCTCGACGGCAGCCAGATCACTGCGAATGCGAGCCGTGGCGCCGGAGGGGTGATCATAATCAACCTTTCGTCCGCGGATGCGGTACTTGGGGATCCTGGGGCATTCCGGATTGTCTCTCCGTATGTGTTTCAATCCGGGGATAGCTCGATCAGTGCGTCGTCGAGCGCGGGGATCCCCGGTTCGCTCTTGGTGGCTGCCCCAAAGGTCGACCTTGCAAACGGGCTGCTCGGTCTTCCTGACGGCCTTCTGGATGCATCCAGCCAGCTTCGCGAACAATGTGCGACCCGGCTCGGGCAGGAGTTTAGCAGCCTGCTGTTGCTTGGATCGGGAGGGGTCGCGACAGCTCCAGATGATCCGCAGGCCAATGATATTCCTCCGGCCGCTGCCCAGGATGACACTGAGCAGGAATCCAGATCTCGCTCTTCCAGTCGATGATGCACCGGAATCCTCTTCTCAGTTCCTTTGGCCGGTCGATGCGAGGGGCAATGGTTTCTTTTCTATGGCTGACTTCGTGGTTGCTCTGCGCCCACGGGCGAACGGTTGAGACGATCCACACGTTCGTGCCTCCGGAGAATCCAGTGGCGCCTCCATTGCAAGCGAACGACGGGAATTTCTACGTGATGACGCCCTACGGTGGTAATTTTGGCAACGGGTCCATTGTGAAAATCACGCCCGCCGGAATTTGCTCGGTCTTCTGCAATTTCAGTTCCGATGGGGAGATCGGTGCCAATCCTGCGGCGGCCTTGATCCAAGGGAGCGACGGATTCCTTTACGGGACGGCACAATATGGAGGGACACAGGGGCAGGGGACGGTCTTTCGGATCAGCGTTGCCGGCGAGATAGCGACTATCTACTCCTTTGGAACTGTTGAGAATGACGGAGCAAATCCTTGTTGTGCTTTGGTCGAAGGGACGGATGGAAATCTTTACGGTACCACACAGAATGGAGGCACGAATGGACAGGGAACCGTTTTCATGGTTTCCACCGCGGGCCAGTTAACGACCCTTTTTGCGTTTAGTACGGATGACGACTTTGGTGCGAACCCGGTCGCTGGTTTGGTTCAAGCAAGTGATGGGGCGTTTTATGGCATGACCCAGTACGGCGGGTCCGCGGGATATGGTGCCATCTTCCAGGTTGCACCTTCTGGCGAACTGACCTCGCTTTATTCCTTCAGCGCCGGAGACGACTCCAATGATGGAGCAAATCCTGCCGGCCCCCTCGTGCAAGGAAGCGATGGTTTGCTGTATGGAGTCACTCCGTCCGGAGGAGACCACGGGAGCGGCACGATCTTTCAGATCAGCACCGGTGGCGATTATCGCGTGCTTTACTCCTTTAGCACGGACAATAGCGGCAACAACGATGGAGCGAACCCGGTTGGGGGACTTCTCGAGGTTGGGGCGGGTACATTTTATGGTGCGACGCAAAGCGGAGGCACAAAGGACGATGGAGTGATCTTTCGCATGACCCCGGGCAGTTTGCCGGTCACGCAATATAGCTTTGGAGTAAGTGGACAGGATGGAGTAGCGCCCGCGGCAGGCCTGATCGTCGGAGCGGACGGAAACCTCTACGGTACGACTCAATACGGGAGTGCAGGAGCAGACGGAGAAGTATATAAGCTGACTCCCGGCGGCGCAGCGGAGGTCTTTTGCGCCTTCGGGGCGCTGGGAATCGATGGGGGGAATCCAGGGGCAGGACTGGCGCTCGGCCGCGACGGGAATTTCTACGGGACGACGCAATCGGGCGGAACTTACAATCGCGGGACATCATTTCGCGTCACTCCGCAGGGGGATGTCACGCTGCTGTACGCTTTTGGAACGAATGCAAATGACGGGGCAACGCCCGCCGCGAACCTTCTCCTGGCCAGTGATGGTAACTTTTATGGAACCACCTCCTTTGGAGGCAACCAGGAAAATGGGACGCTCTTTACGCTTACTCAGTCAGGCGAGTTGACGACGCTGTATAGCTTCGGTGGTACACTGGGCGACGGAGCAAGTCCGGCCGGGGCGCTTCTTGAGGGCAGCGACGGCTTTTTGTACGGAACGACTCTTTATGGCGGTGCATACGGCAACGGCGCGGTGTTCAAGGGCACCAGGCAAGGCGAAGTGAGCACGGTTTATAGCTTTGGCAGTGCGCCGGGCGATGGAGCAAATCCGGTTGGCGGATTGATCGAAGATGGTGACGGAAATCTATACGGCGTGACGCAGTATGGCGGAGGACAGGGGCACGGCACCATCTTCAAGATCACGGGTGACGGGGAATTCACGACGATTCATAGCTTCGGGAGCAGCGTAAACGAAGGCGTGAATCCAGCGTGCGGATTGGTCGCTAGTGTCGACGGGACTCTCTACGGAACGACCCAGTACGGTGGGGCCCATGGTTTTGGGACGGTGTTTACGGTTAGCACTCAAGGTCTGCTTCGGACGTTGCACAGTTTCGCCACCTTCGGAGCGGATGGGGCATTTCCGGCGGCTGGTCTGCTGGTTGGCAGCGATGGCTGTCTATATGGAACCACCGAATACGGCGGTCCACACGGAGTTGGGACTGCCTACCGACTGACACCCTTTGGAGCTTTCTCCACCCTCGCGGATTTCGGATCGGTAACCGGGGACCCGGCGAACCCCGTATCTGCCCTGGTAGAATTCGATAACGGGCATCTTTACGGTGCGGCTCCGGGTACGTTTAACAATGACGGCAGTATCGGAATGGGAACTGTGTACCGTGTCACGCTTCCAATAGCCGTTACGGATGATGAAGTGATCCTTTCCGGAGATTCACCGGTTACGATTAATGTACTGGCCAATGACGCGGGTTCCTCCTCCGGCGGGCTTGTCATCAAATCGGTGACTCAGCCTTTGCACGGGCGAGTGGTTATCAATGCGGACAACACCGTCACTTATCAGCCGCTGGGAACGGTTTCACATTTCCCTGGGCGGGATGTGTTCACTTATTCGACGGTGGATGCACAGGGGCAGCGAAAGAAGGGCGAGGTGACGGTTGTGACACCGGTGTCGCTCCAGGCGGGGAATTACTCTTCGGGGGCTGACTTTCCGGGGGGCTGCATGACGGTGACGCTGACTGGTTCCGGCAGCTTTACCGGCAGGCTGCGGACGAGCACCTTGAACTCTTCGTTCAAAGGAAAAATCGATGCTACAGGTAACTATAGCGGGAAGATCGCTGGAAATGCCTTTACGCTGCATGTGGATGAATCCCTTTCCCAGCCTTCGATATTCAGCGATTACGTGATCAGCGGGAGTTTCGGTGGAGCACAGTTTTCGCTCTATCACGCGGTGGTTAACGTAGCCGGTAATCCTTCGGCGGAAGCGGGGGCTTATACAATGCTTCTGCCCGCCGCTGCATCCGCCGGTCCAGGTGTCCCGCTGGGCACCGGATATGCGCTGCTAACTGTGGCGGATGGTGGAAGAGTGACCATGGCTGGCAGCCTGGCCGACGGCACGCCTTTTAGTGCAGGGGGATGGATCACGGGGAATACGAATTCCGGAGTGGACCAGTTTGCCTTCTATGCCGGCCTCCCGCACCGGGGTGAGATCTCCGGGACGCTGGCTTTTGACGTGATCCCTGGTGTCAGCGATTTTGCAGGGCCGCTCGAATGGCTTAGCCATCCGCAGCGTACGAAAAGCACAGGGGGCTTTGACACGAAGCTCCCCGCAATCGGGTCGGTCTACCAAGCACCTCCTCCCGGCTCACTGGCTCTGAATTACGCCGCAGCGGCTCCGATCGCCACGATTCAACTGGAGACAACGGACATCATTAGTACGGGGCAGGCTTCAGTGACGGAGGCTGCGGGCGGCAATACGGAGTTGATCACGGGGACGAATGCGAACGCCGCCAGGGTGAGTCTTGGGATCAACGTCAGGACGGGGATGTTTCGCGGGAGGTTACGTAAGCCATCGGATGCCGCGCCAATTGGACTGCAAGGCGTCCTATTCCAGGAGCAGAACATCGGGGCTGGCTTTTTTATAACGCCACTGCAGAGCGGGGGCATCGAGCTTAGACCGAACTGACAAATGAATCGCAAATCGTCACGACTGTGCCGTTTTCTTGCAAGCGGCCCGTGCATATGGAACATCGCTTAGTCTCAATCTGATGGAAGGATTGCCAACCACCCCAACACGTTTTTTAATTTTCATCGCAGTCTTCAACGCGGCAATAGTCGCGTATTCCGAGCCGGCACAGGGGCCTGATGGTCCACGGGCCAAGGATCAGTCGGCGCCAGTGACGGTCGCCGAGCCTGCAGGGAAGACTGAGAAGAAGCCTGAACATGATGCGACGGAATCCGGCGAGGTGCCGCTTCCGGCAAATCCTTCGCCGGCGGCGTCGGAGGAGATGCTCCTACCGGGCGAGATCTCGCTGGTGCCTCCGACACCAAAGCTACCGAATGCAGGACAGACCCCCTCGCAGCAACCGCTGCCGCCTTTTTCGATGAGGCCGGCGGAGCCGGAGATCCGGCCCACGCTTCCCCCCCTGCCGACAGCGATGGCCGGCGGAGCAATGCTTTCCTCCGCGCTACGAATCCGAGTAAAAGAGTTCCGATTCAAGGGAAACCATGTCATCTCCGACAGGACCCTGCGGAAGGTTGTGGCTAGCTATACGGGGCGCGTGGTTACCAGCACGGAATTGGAAGAGGCACGGGAGAAACTTACCCTGAAATATGTCGACGCGGGATATATCAATTCCGGGGCGGTGCTGCCCGAGCAGGATTTCAAGAGCGGCGTGATCACCTTCAAAATCGTCGAGGGGAAACTGACGACGATTAATCTGAGCGGGTATTGGTGGTTCCGCCCCTGGTGGTTGCGCCACGTGTTGCGTGAGAGCGCTGGAGATCCGCTCAACTTCGAGCGGCTGAAAACGGGTCTTCAGCTCATTCGCGAAGATCCAAACATCCGCCAGATCAACGCGGAACTCGAGCCTGGCGCAATTCCCGGCGAAAGCATCCTCAAGACGGAAGTTAAGGAAAACCAACCCTTCCGACTGGGGCTCGAATTTAGCAATAAACGCCCGCCAAGCGTCGGTTCGGAGATTTTTGAACTCCATGCTGCGGACCTGAACCTGACGGGGCACGGAGATCCTCTCAGCTTAACTTGGGGGCCGTTGCACACCACTTCGGACACAATGCAGCGCTGGACCTTTCGCACCGGTGAGAACCTGGCAGGATCTTATGAGTTCCCGGTTAGCCCATGGAAGACCACCGTCGAGCTGCATGCTGGTAAGAGTGATTCGGCTATCGTCGAGGCGCCGTTTAATACGCTTAATATCAATAGTCGCCTGGAGCAGTACGGTGCGACTTTGCGCCAGCCGTTCTATGAGTCGCTCAACCACCTGTTCGATGTATCGATTACCGGTGACTGGCGTAAGAGTGAAACATTCCTCCTCGGGCAGCCTTTCGATCTTTCTCCCGGATCCGTCGGCGGCATCGAACAGGTCTTCGTTCTCCGGCTTGCGATGGAGTATGTGAACCGCAGCCAGGAGCACGTGCTGGCGTTGCGATCGACGTTCAACTTCGGCCTGGATGCATTTGGCGCGACTCGGCACGACCAGGTTCCCGGAAGCGGTGGGGCGGGGCAGGTTGTGGAGAAGATTCCCGATGGCCGGTTTTTCTATTGGCTGGAACAGGCCCAGTTTGTTCGCCGCCTCTTCAATACCGATACCGTGGCGGTTTTGCGTCTGAATGCGCAGCTCTCCAATAATCCACTGCTTTCGCTCGAGCAGTTCAGTCTCGGTGGAGTCAATACGGTTCGCGGCTATCGGGAAAATCAGGTGCTTACGGACGACGGGGTCTTTGGTTCAATCGAAGTCCGCGTACCCGTCTGGCGCAACAAGGAGAAGAGCCCTATTGTGGCGCTGGCGCCATTTTTCGATATCGGCGCGGGTTGGGATACGATCAAGTTCGTGGGGCCGGCTCCATCCAGTATCGATGACAATAACCGCTGGTTATCGAGTGTCGGCATCGGGGTGATTGCGACCCCTTCGAAATATTGCGCTGTCCAGATTTACTGGGGGTATGCTCTGAATCCGAGTGAGACGGTGAAGAATGGCAAGAACTTACAGGACTACGGACTGCATTTCGACGTAAGTGTGAATGCGTTTTAAGTGGTCGGACGATTCACCTTGCCGAATGGGGCTGCCAGGCTGGCGATAAGGAGTCCGAATACCAGCCCGCAGGCGAGAGCAGGAAGTAAATCCCATTCATCTCGTAAGGTGCCGAACAAGCCGGAAATGCCGCCAAGCAAAAATCCGATGCCGAATCGCTCCGGCGCACGGGAGGCAATGCTTGCAATCGCGACGCTCCCGCCGGGTTCGCTGCAGCGCCTGGGTAGCTGCGTCCATCATCGCTCAAGATAATCCCAATCCTTGTACCGGGAGAAGAGCAGATCGCGCAGCTCCGCGGGCTGATATCGCTGAAACATCTCCATGCCCGCGACATCTTTCTCTGTGACGGGCTTGACGATGCCATCCAAACCGTTGAAGACTCCGTGGATCGCAGCGTGAGGTGTCAGCAAAACTGTCAGCAAACAGTGGTAAAAGAGTTGCCCTCAGTATCCGGAGAGTTCGCTTGAATACAGAGAAATCTCCTGCTCTATTGCCTTCGCACACACTGGACCTGTAGGCCGAATCCTACCGCTGGAGCCATCCACTCGGATGCAAAACACCTTGGTAGCCGCATAAATATACGGTCTTAGGCATTTTCGAGACGCAGCCATTCGCGCGCGTAAACTGCCACAAACTGCCAATTATGGTGATCTTTTTGGTAGTTTTTTGGCAGTTGAAATGGAGCCTTTCGCAGTGTCCGGGTGGATCCCGATCGGGGTCAGGCGAGGGGAGCTGGGAGAGTTCGGCGAGAGTGAAAGGCTTGGCGCGCAAGACATGGGCGCGGGTGGATGGATTGAGGTGATCGTGAAAGAACCGGGTTTGCCTCTTTTCGTCGGGCAGATGTGACCGCCAGAGACGAAGCGCTGCTTGCGCTGCAAAGAGATTCTTCTGTTCGACCGCTTCCGGGACCGCCTGAACCGCTGCAAGGCATGCGTGGCGGGCTCATGAAGCTTGCCCGCGCCGTAGAGGAGTGAAGCTATCGGAGCATTACTGACAAGTTTCAGAGTGTGCACGAGCGCATTGAGTCTGTGCGCAAGCGGCAATCCATGCGCTTTGATCGGTCGGGCGAGATCCGATGCAACGCCCGGATGAATTCTAAGATGATCCGCGCCCGTTGCCAGCTGGATGATGCTGGCGAAGGAATGCTGCGACGTCCAATGTCCCGCCACTGCCGCCCGCTAGACGCGGGACTTAATACCGCGGTCCGAAAATTGCGCGCTCGACGTCACGCTTGGAGCAGCATCGACAGTGAAAACATCTAAGCAAGCAAGTATTGAATGTTTTGTGTTTTGCACTGCGAAGTGCTCGCAAAGATTTAACTCACTCGCAACAGCACACTCACTTCATTGGTCAGCGGGGCTGCGACTACCAGATCGAGTCGTCCATCGCCGTTAAGATCGGCAACAGCAACCGATACGGGCTGCTTCGAGCCGACCCCGCCTACTGGGAACTTGAATGGTGCGCTGAAGGTGCCGTTGCCGACCCCTAGCAGGATATCAAGGGACTGCGTGGTGGAGTTCGCGAGAGCGATGTCGGGGATTCCGTCACCATCGAAATCTTGCACGACGACTGACTGATAACCCAATGCGCTTTGCACACGTAACGCCGGTTTGAATTGCGCACCGGCGGCGCTGCCGTTCCCCAATAGCACGGAAATGAAACGGCTGCCGGAGTTTGTGACCACCAGATCGAGATTTCCGTCGCCATTGAAATCACCGGCTGCAATCGAGGCAATGCTCGTTCCCGTCCCGATTTTGACTGGTGCGGTCGCAAATGTCCCGCTTCCGTCGCCCTTGAAGTAACTCAGGCCCGTCGTGCTTGCGACGACGATATCCTGCTTGCCGTCGTTGTTGAAATCTCCAATGACCAGGTCGCGCGGCGAAGTAAATGCGGTCTTGAAATTCGTCGCCGCATTAAAGCTTCCATTGCCCTGTCCAAGCAGCACGCTGAAGTTACTCGAACCGCTGTTGGCAGTGAGAATATCAAATGCGCCGTCCCCATTGACATCCGCGATCTTCAACGAAGCCGGCGATTTGCCGACCGCCAGCTTTGTCGCGGGCTGGAAAGTGCCATCACCGTTCCCGAGCAGAATACCGACATTGTTCGAGCCAACATTCGCGACCGCGAGATCCGGCTTGTTATCATGATTGAAATCCGCAACCGCGATTGCGATGGGGTGATTGCCACCCGCATCGAAGTTCACCGCGGGCAGGAAGGTGCCGTCACCGACGCCGAGCATCACACTGATGTCGTGGCTTCCGTAGTTCGCCACCAGGAGATCGGGAATTCCGTCGCCATTCACATCGCTGAGCACCACTGACCGCGGTGAAGTGTGCGCGGAGTAATTCGTCGCGGATCCGTACGGACTCGAACTCGGAACGAACCCAGCCGGCAAGTTCAGAAACTTGATCACTTCGATCTCCGAAAACGAAACCGGGGCGAAGCCCGGCACGGAGACGCTTCCGGAATTTGCAGTGAGGTGTGTAACGGCCGGCGTATTCCCATGAACATCGACGACGAGCGTGTCCCCGGGCGAGACAGACGGGGCGCCGCCCGCAATGGTGAATCCCTGCACCGTGGAAGGAACCACGATGAAAGTATCCCGATCGGGGCCGCCGCTGACAGACACCGGATTGCTCGCGGCAAACGTTCCCAGCAGGCGAACGGTGGCTCCCACGCCAGCGTCCTGATTCCCAAAATCGCCGGTGATCGCAATCTGCCCTGGGCTGGATACAAGTGCTCCCGAAGCGACTGTGAGATTGTCACCCGCTCGCAGCGACACATCGCCGGAGGTCGAAGATACGACCACACCTGCATTCAAAAAGATGTCATTACCGGCGGCAGCGGCATCTGTCGCAGTTACAGTAAGTGTCCCGGCGCTGATCACATTGCTGGCAATAGTAATGCTTCCGGTAGCGGTGAGCGAAGTGGTCGTGCCGCTGTTCGTCGAACTTGAAGTCGTATCCACCGCATGCAGGGACAGGTTGCCAGTGTTCAGGATCGTGACAGCCCCACTCGAGTTGCTGAATGCCAGAATCGACACTGCGGTATCCAGCGTGAAAGCCCCATTTGTTTGCAACGAGAGGCTGGCAACGGTGATATCCGGCTCGGTGTTATTGCCGTCCACGATTGTCCCGCCAGTTTTGAGCGAAAGCGTGCCGTAACTGCCCGTGGAATGGATCTGATTGGTGACGGCAATGTTTCCCGACACAGGCGTCCCGATGACAAGCGAGGTTCCGGCGGTAATATGATCGAGCTCTGCATCCGTGAGTCCCAGCTTGCCAATCGTATCGGTGCCGAGGTCGATCTGCCGGCCGGCGGTTACAGGAAGCAGATTCACATGCCCCTCGAGCTGCGGGCCGAACAGACCCTGCGACGGTGCGACGATATTGGCATTGATCGACATATCGTCAAAATTCAGCGTGATGCGCCCGTTCGGAGTGGTAATCGGTTGGGAGACGGTCAGCTGCGTCCCCGCAGCCCCCGTTAGGGTGATGTCCCCAAACAAGGGATTCACCGCTTTGATGCCCACGACGCCGTCCACTGTCCCGACTGTCATGCTCGAACTATTGGTAAATGAAAATCCAAACTGAACGAAAGCACTCGTGCTGCCTGCCAGCGTTCCCACCGTATTGCCGGCTTCGGTGAGAATGACGTCGCCCCCCTGTGCGGCCAGAGCGCTTACGGCGATGGTCGCGCCGCCATTCTGTGTCAGATTGCCTTTGTCGGCATTCAGCGACAGAAAGCTATAACCGCCGCCTGCCTGCGTGATGGGCGCGCTAATGGCAATTCCTCCGACAAATGGCGAACTCTGCGGACCGACATTCCCGATTCGCAACGTCAAGGCCGAGAAGTGATCCAGTTCGGCATCCGTCAACCCCATGCGTCCGGGGGTGTTTGATCCGAGATCGATCACGCGATTCTGGGACACCTGGTGCAGCGCCACCACGCCTGTGCCCGCATTGATCCTGTCATTGATCACCACGTCATCAGCTGTGAGGGTAATGGTGCCGCCGTTGCTCTGGATATCTCCATTGCCGACTCCGCTCGATGCGGTAAATACTCCGAGGGCGCCAGTCGTCAGGCTGACACTGCCTCCCCCCGTCTGTATTGTTGCGCCTGTGCTGCCATTTGACTGCAGCAGCGAAATATTGGCTCCAGCCGTAGCCACCACCGACGCGCCGGGATTGCTCGAGAACGCGCTGGCAAAGACGAAGCTGAATGAGTCGATATTGATATTCCTGGCCGCATTGAGCGCGAGGTTTCCTCCCGCCAGGACATTGCCAAAGAGATTCGCGGCAGAATTGTTGCCGATGAGCAGATCCCGCCCCGCGCTGAGACTTACGTTCCCGCCGGTGGAAACGATAGTGCCCTTCAGCGCATTATTCGGATTTCCAAAGGTATTCTGATTTTCACCTGTGACGATGTCGGACGATGCGCCCGAAGCAGTCACCATGACGTCGCCGGGAGCCGAGATGATTTCGTTTGCCACGGCATTTCGGGTGACGTTGATCGTGCTATCGCAATTAAGGACGATGGATCCGGTATTCGTGACCCTCACGCCCTGGAATGGATCGCCCGCGAAGCCAATGGTGAGCACCCCCATGTTATTGATGAAAATGCCGCCGTTTACAGTGAGTCCCACGACACCATTGACGGCAGTACTTATCGCCGCTCCGTTCGCTCCAATCCCACTCACTGCGGAAAGCGAAAGCGTCGAAGCCGTGAGCGGGCCTGTGGTTCCCGCAGTAATTGCGCCACCGGTGGATGTGAGCCGGATTGTTCCTCCGGGAGCATGGATCGTCCCGGCGACAAAATCGGTCGACCGTGTCTCCAGGACCGTGTCGGCACCGCCACCATCGTCGACATTGATCACACTCGCTGAAGTAGCCGACAGATGTTGCGAACCCGCCTGCGTCGTGTCGAAATCGAAGGCATCCGCGAAGCCCGGATCCCCAGCGCGATTGTGCTGGAGCAGGCCGCCGCTTTCGGAGATCGAAAGTGTATCGGTCGTGCCGGAGCCCTGAAAGCTCGCGACAGTCCCCACCAAAGTGACGGTGAATGCCGGAGCAATCCGCTGCTCGAGCAACTCGATGAGAACTCGGGAATCGCGCTTCCTCTCTCTGCATGCTCGAGCCAGTCCGGACGAGTGCCGGCGGCGAGTGACATGGCGATTCCAGGAAATTGGAAGCAGATTCATAGTCGACTCCTGTTAAGGCTCACCGCTCCCGTCTGGGGAGGGGGGTCCGATTTGGAAATCGCACGCGGGGAACAAAGTGTACGCCATTCTAACCGCCTCTGCCCGCCGGGATAATTGTGTCAGGTGTAGTAGAATCGTTCACGCACGCTTCGCTGCGTCAACAGAACGGAAGATGTTGAACCATTCCGTTGCCTCGGTTTCCGTCGCCAGTTCGCGATAATGCTTAAAGACGATGGCCGGGGAATTGCCCGCCTCCAGCGCCACCTGGTCGGCACTTTTCACGATGGGAGGGCTATAGCTGAGGAATGAGTGTCGAAGGACGTTGCGAGTAAAAGGGGGGCAGTCCTCGCTATTGACACACATCGTTTGAATGGGCGGGTTTGCCGGCATGGTATCGCAACTGCGAATCGAGTACGAAGGGGCGATTTTCCTAATGATGAACCGAGGGGATCGGCGCGAGGACATTGTCCAAGGCGAGACGACGGTAACGTTGCGCAGGGTTGCGCAAGCAAAGGCTATCAATGGGGGCGTGGACCTATGCCTCCAATCTTCTCCGCCCAACTCGCACGTCATAAGGGAGTGTAAAAGGCAAGGACCCCATTGTGTCATTTAATTTGAAAAATATCGATCGGATCAATAGTATCCGCTCGCAGGCAACGCTTTCAATTTTCTCATGAAACGCTATTTCCTCCTCGCCGTGATCTCCGTACTCGTTGGCTCAATGAATGCCGGGGCGATGCCGCAGCCGAGCTTTCACACCAAGGGGATACAAACCAACAAGATGAATGGCAAACTCAAGCCCGGCGAATATTGGTGGACACCACATGGTTCGCCGTCGGGTCCGGTGGTCGTTCTCGTCGATCTGGATCACCAGGTGATGAATGTTTACCGCAATGGCGTGCTTATTGGCCGATCCTCGGTAAGTACTGGAACGAAGGGCAACAGCACGCCGACTGGTGTCTTCACGATCCTGGAAAAGAAGGTGGATCACTACTCGAAGAAGTACGATAACGCGCCAATGCCCCACATGCAGCGGCTCACGTGGAGCGGCATCGCGATGCATTCCGGGAATCTGCCCGGTTATCCCGCCAGCCACGGTTGCGTCCGCCTGCCGTATGATTTTTCAAAGCACCTCTTCAGCGTAACCACTAAGGGCGGCACCGTCATCATTGACAGCCACTCGGCGGGAAATCCGAACCTCGCGGCCCTGGTCCTCGCAGGCTCGAGCCAATCGCTGCCCGCGCATGGTGAGTATCAATGGCAGCCCGAACGGAGCACGAGAGGGCCGGTGACCGTCCTTCTGAGCCGGACCGACCGAGCCGCCTATGTCTATCGCAATGGCGTGCAGGTTGGCAGGGCGCAGGTGCAATTCCGCGGACGCGTCGGCGACCAGGTATTTACGATGCTGGAAGGAAAAACTGGCCGCGAGAGCGCGCTTGCTCCCGGCCGCCCGGGGCACCGCTGGATGACGGTCACGGAGAATGGCTCAGCCCGTGAGGCGAGTCTCGCCGACGTCGGCCGCCGCGTGAGCATCCCGCAGGATTTTGCGCACAAGGTGTATGACGTCCTCTCCCCCGGCTCGACCATCAATGTCACCGATGCCCCCGCGTTGAGCCACGCGAGCCGTGATGTGACGATCCTCGAGGATTAGGCGCTGTTAACGCTATAGGCCTAGTGTCCTGAGTGATTAATAAGGACACTAGTTCTACTTGGAAAGTGGGCATCCGTCCATTAGTGCGTGGTGCAACAGAAAAATGAAATCCCCGGCTGAAATATTCTCTTTTTTCCGCCTGGCGCGAGCAGTCGGAGAGCATGGAGCAGCGAACTGAACGCGTTGTATCTGAGGGGCTGCGGAATGCGGGCTGGAATGAGGAGCGGTTTCAGGCGGAGCGAAAGGGGCATCCAGAGAAGGTGAGGATGGCGCGACGATTGCGCGGGGGGACGCGCGTGACGTTGCAATGGATCGAGCAAAGGCTATCAATGGGGGCGTGGACCTATGTCGTCAACCTTCTGCGTCCAGCTCCCACGCCATCAAGGAGCGTAAAAATAAGGGCTAAGGACTGACCCCTTTTATGGATTCTCGCGACGTCCCCAGACGTGATCGCAAGTGCCGTCGTCGCGACAGAATCAAATTAAATTGAATTAATGAACAGCCATCAGCCACGAAGCAAAGTTGTTGTCCAAATCTTCGCGACGCTGCTCGTAGTACTTGCATACTACCCACATCCGGCTTCAGGCAATGCTCCTGGGGGCGTCAATGGCACCGGGTCGAATGTGACGGTGACGGACAACGGAGACGATACGGTGACCATGGCGAATGGCATTGCCTCGATTGTCATTGTGAAGAAAACCGCGCGGCTCAATTCGGTGGCTTACACTTATACGAATGACGAAACGACGAAGACCTGCGAAACACTGAGTGGCAAAGGACAATATTACTACGGTGGATTCAGTCTCGGGAATGGCGTATTCGAATACTCGCTGGCCACCGACCCTGCGAACAATGGGGGCAACTACGCAGACGTCCGGCTTCTCAGTTCCACGGAAAAGAACGGCATCATGGAAGTCCACTTTTCCATGCTGCGCGGGTCACCCGGCTTTTACTCCACGGCCACGATGATGCACCGGAAACAAGACGAGCGTTTCGAAGTGGGTGCATGGGGCGTAATTACCCGTGTTCCACCGACGTTCAATTGGTTGAGCGCGGACGAAAAGAGGAACTGGTTCATCGGTATGCCGACCAAGACGGGAGTGAAAGTGCCAGACTCGCCACACGAGATCACCGTCTGTCTAGATGGCACACAGGCGGGAAATTACGCGGACAAATTCATCTACGGTCAAGATCACTCCAATCTACGGGCCTGGGGCTGGAGCAGCGTTGGCCAGGGCGGATTGAATGTCGGGCGGTGGATCATGACAAACATGGAGTTCAGTAACGGCGGACCGCTGAAACGCGACGTTTCGGTGTATCCCTACAGCGAACTCAATAACTCCATCCTCACCGGAGAAGTTGGCATGGGTTCCGATGGCTACATGGACAACGGAGAGGAATGGACGAAAACCTGCGGCCCATGGTTCATTTACTTGAACAGCGTTTCCGCCTCGATAAAGGACCCAAAGCAGGCGGCGCACATGCTTTTCAAGGATGCGCAGGCGCAAGCCGACGCGGAGGCGAAAGCGTGGCCGTATGCGTGGTTCAAAAATGAGCACTTCGTACCGGCGTCCGGACGCGGCACGGTGAAGGGGAGAATTGTGATCAAAGATCGTGGCAATCCCAATGCATCTTCCGCCGGTCTATGGGTTGGCCTGCAACGGCAACCGCAGACTTACAAAGGCTTTTACGATTTTCAGAAGTGGTCAAAGACCTATCAATGGTGGGTGAAGACGGAACCGGACGGAACCTTTACGATTCCACATGTTCATGCCGGCGATAAGTACCTGCTGTGGGCCTTTGGACCGGGCGCTACGGGGACGTTTCTCTCACAAAAACTGGAAGGCGGACAACCACCCTTTGAATGCGATCTGCCAGCGAAGGAATTCACCGTCACGGTCAAGGCGGGAGAAACCGAGAACCTCGGCGACATCCAATGGGCTCCGGTTCGGGTAGGCGAGACGGTATTTGAATTAGGCACGCCAGACCGAAAGGCGGAAGAGTTTCGCCACGGCGAGGACTACTGGGCGCCCGGCACGCCTCCGAAGCTCGGCTTTCCCACACCAGTGTGGGGCGGACAGATGGAGTTCCCCTTGGATTTTCCCGACGGGATGAACTACATCGTCGGCGAGAGCCAATGGACGAAGGACTGGAACTACGTGCTTCCTGCGATGGCCGATGCGAAGGGTAACTATCAGCCCTGTACGGGCACGATCACTTTCAATCTGGAAAAGGAGCCGGAGAACGGGGCGGTGGCGTCACTTTATATAGCACTTGCCGGCAATGATGGAGACAATGTGATCGTCAGCGCAAATGGTTTGAACCTCGGTGCCGCCACCGGCGTGACGGGCACGCCGAACGCGCTGCTTCCTGCCGGCTTTGCCCCCGCTTATTCCGATACGAGCAGTATCCATTTTAGCGACCACGGCCCATTCACCGATGAGCGCATTACCTTCCCTGCAAGGTTCCTGCATGCAGGCAAAAACACCATCACGATCACGATGGATTCGCGGAAGCTCGTCTCGTTTCTCATGGTGGATTACCTGCGGCTGGAGTTGCCCGGCTACGTCCCGCCAGCGCCCACTGATGTGACGGCGATTGCAGGAAACAATCGTGTACTCGTCACCTGGCCGGTAATGCCGGGAGCGACAAGTTACAACATCTTACGCTCCACCAAACGCGATTCCGGCTATACGCCGATTGCCAGCGGCCAAATTGCTCCTGTATGCGGCAGCGGCCGAGGCCGGACAACCTTCACAGACACGACGGCAACTAACGGCACTCAGTATTTTTACGCCGTGCAATCGGTGAATCCTGCCGGGAATAGCCCTGATTCGACGCCGAGCGCGGGTGCCGCGCCGACGGCGAAACTCCCTGCGAGCGCACCCGGAGCGCCAACCAAACTAGCAGTTACAAACTCAGGACACCACGCGGTCGCATTGACTTGGAACGCGGCGCCAGGAGCTAATTATTACAACGTCTGGCGAACCACGATGCACACTGATGGCGTGGGCGGTGCCTATCCGTTGCGAACCATCTTACTGGACGAAACGAAAAACGCGAGTTTCACCGATCGTTCAGCCACAGACGGCAGAATTTACAGCTATCACGTCACCGCCACGAATGCCGCGGGTCCGAGCGAGCCCTCCGCCGCCGTAACCGCCATTCCACTGCCTGCCCCACCCGCAACAGCACCCGCATCTGTTACCGCCAATTGGACGAAGACTCGCAATGGTAGCGCCATTTCGCTCAGTTGGGAGCCGGTGCCAGGAGCGACGGGCTATGTCATCTACCGTTCGACGGGACCTACTTCGGAATTCAAGTGGCCAGCCAGTTTTCTCACCGCATTGGTCGAGACCACTTACACGGACCAGGGAAATACCGATAAAGCTGCCAAAGTGAAGGGTCTGGAGAATACCAGTGACTATTCCTACCAAGTGACGGCAGTGAACGCGGGAGGCATTTCGCCTCCGGCGACGGTTCGCGTGCCCGTGCACTAACTCGTTCTTCTCGTTCTCCTGCGCGCGAATCCGATCCCAACCACATTCTCTGTCCCGGCTATGCCTTCATCATCGCGGCGAAATACGGGGCGGCATTTGCCGCGCTGAACCTCGACTTTATCAACCGTGGAAAAGGTGCTCAGTCCTCGCTATTGACACAAAGTGTTTGATGGGCGGGTTTACCCGTATGGCAAGGCAACTGCGGATCTCGTACGAAGGGGAGATTTACTACATGATGAACCGAGGGGATCGGCGCGAGGACATTGCCCGGGGCGAGGCGGGCCGGGAGTTGTCCGTTTCCACTTTGGGCGAGGCCTGCGTGAAATGCGGTTGGGAAGTGCACGTGTAGGATGGCGATTTGGAAGGGAAGAATTCGTGGCGCGGATGCTTGGATCGAGTGGCGGGAACTTGCGGAGAGAACCAGACGTGGCGCGAGCAGGCTGAGTGCATGGAGCGGCGAGCTGAACGCGTTGTATCTGAGGGGCTGCGGAATGCGGGCTGGAATGAGGGGCGGCTTCAGGCGGAGCGCAAGGGGGCATCCAGAGATGGTGAGGATGGCGCGGCGATTGCGCGGGGGAGACGAGCGTGACGTTGCAATGGATCGCGCAAAGGCTATCAATGAGGTCGTGGACCTACGTCTCCAACCTTCTCCGCCCAGCTCCCACGCCAACAGGGAGTGTAAAAGACAGGGTCTGATCCTTTTTACCAGGTGCATGCTAGTTGCTCGCGGAATTCGACACGGCGGTGTCATGATTCGAGAGTTGCCCTGCGAGACCTCTAATTTAGATAACTGCTAATGAAAAGTGTCGTAGGAAAAATAACTGTTAGTGTTGCGCTGGTTTTTATACTCGGTGGCGCGCTTTTTCTTTTGCACAGAGGACAAAAACCAAACGGCGAGTCAATCGCTCATGTATCTGTGAATATGAGTCCTTGGGAGTTTACTCATCTCCGGGTTCATCTCCCCAAGCCCGTTGATGGGCCCTGGAAGGGGGCGCTCTTTGATAGCCAAACGTGCTTTCAACCCGATGTGAAGCTCACTGCGGTTGGTGCGCTCTCGGGATGGATAAGAAAGGCGGTTCTGACGGGTAATGACGACCTTGCTGGGCGATACCTTTGGACTCTTTTAAAATTCACGGATGATACGAATCAGGAGGTCAAGGTTGCTGCTGTGATATCCCTTTATCAAATGGGGGATTCTAACGGTGTTGCGCTTGCGAAGATGAAGGAGTGGGTCGCAAATGGTGCTGATATTCGTACTCTAAGTAGTGATTTTGGTGTTTCTAAGGTTCAGGATATCCGAGAGCGAATGCTTCAGGAGACAAAGTATTATAATGATACAAGTCTTGTCGCGACGGTTTATGATGTGTGGGCGAAGAGCCAAGGCAACGAAGATAAGATTCTTGGATCGGTGGATTACGCATACTACCTGGAGAATCAGGGGATGAAATTGCCGGCGGAATATTGGATTAATCGATTGAAAACCACTCACGCACTCGAACACACTTTGAGCGTGCTCGAAGCGAGGAAGCCGGAGGGGGTAACCGAAGCGCTTCAGTCGCTGTTTGGTCGATTACAGGCGGCTCCCATGATTAAAAAAATGGAGGGCAAGTAGCCGAAGTTGCACTTGCCTTGTTTCAAGTTACTGGCAATACGGAGTATCGTGACTATCTAGTCGAGCGCGCAGAGGCGCAACTCGCGTCAACTACAATTAATTCAAATCTGTCAACCACGCTCAATGCTTTGGCCGCCACAAATGAGGAATCAAGTTTGGTGACTTTGTCAGGCGCATTGAAGAATAGCAATGTCGTAGTCCGGGAAACGGCAATTGACGCTCTGGGAAGTAGTCAAAATCCCAAGGCCGCAGACATACTTTACGAAACCGCGACCGAGGATGCAAAGACGCGCTTTCCAAACGCGCAATTGCAGGCCTTGCTGAAACAGAATAATCCTGCGTCCGATGCGAAATATCTGCAATTGCAGAATGAGCTGTTAGCTGGGCAGTTGGGCTGGCGGGCAACTGCGAGCGACTTCGCAGGATTGGAAGCTTTCAGGCTCCATGGAAGGGCTAATTAGGTTGTATAGTATTGTTGTGAACGGGAGGGAGAACCATCCGTCCCGCCGGTTGCACGAGAGCAGCTTCGGCGGCGCGGCGGGTGTAGAGGTCGGTGTTGCCTATTGACACGAATTGTTTGATGGGCAGGTTTGGCCGTATGGCAAGGCAACTGTGGATCTCGTACGAAGGGGAGATTTACCACATGATGAACCGAGGGGATCGGTGCGAGGAGATTGTCCGGGGCGCGACGGGCCGGGAGTTGTTCGTTTCCACCCTGGGCGAGGCCTGCGCGAAATGCGGTTAGGAAGTACACGTCGAGGATGGCGATTTGGAAGGGAAGAATTCGTGGTGCGGATGTTGGATCGAGTGGACGGAACTTGCGGAGAGAACCAGACTTTGCGCGAGCGGTTGGAGAGCATGGAGCAGCGAGCCGAACGCGTTGTATCTTAGACGCTGCGGAAAGCGGTCTGGAATGAGGAGCGGCTTCTGGCGGAGCGAAAGGGGCATCCAGAGAAGGTGAGGATGGCGCGACGATTGCGCGGGAAGACGAGCGCGACGCTACGTCTTCAACTTTCTCCGCCCAGCTCCCACGCGGTTAGGGGGTGTAAAAGACAAGGACTGACACCTTTTCCCTTTTCCGAAGCGTACCTGCGTCGCAGACGCGTGCAGCGATCGGTGCACCGCTGATAAGCTTCGTAGACCCCGTCATTCGCGTCCAAAGGGGCCACGTTTCGAGTGGAAAATGCGGTGGTGCCGTGTTAAATCGACGTCCACTTAGGTAAAATGATGAATGCGTGTAAAAGTCAGGTACGGCAATGCTTCCTCGCCTGCATTCTGCTCTTTGGTCCAAGCACCATTTTGAATGGTGAACCGTCCGCGCCTCCCGTGGATGTGGAACGCCTGCGTTCCGTTCTTGGTAAGTTGATCGGCGCCGAAATCCAAGCCCGCCACGTCAGGCCAACCTGGGACGAGTTCACCGTCCATCTATCGGCTTGTGCGACCCTCGCATCCGGGAGCGGCATCGATGCAACGATTCTCCGACAAAGGCTCCCGGAAATTGGTGCAAAAATAAACGACTCTGGCGCCTTGAATCTTCGGCAAGAGATCGATGCTGCATTCGCGATTGGCGATTTCGCCCGGGCCGAACAGTTCGCAACCCAACTCGAGGACGAAACCCAAAAGGCGGAACCGCCGCAGACCTCCGATGTTATTCTTGCGTTTGAAACTGCAGCTTGCTGTGCGGCCAAGCGTCAGAAATATCCAGAAGCCACCGGCTATCTGCAGCAAGCCGAGAAGCTCACCGACTATAAAACGGATATCGCGGCATGGTCGGAAGTGCAGTGGGAGCTTGCTGATATCTTGGTTGCCAGCGGCAAAATTGACGCTGCTGCCGAAAACTATCGTGCCCTTCTGGCCGTTTACACTAAAAACGAGGGTGCTGAAAACCCCGATACGCTGACGATCCGCAACAGCCTTGCGTTCACCTATTTCGCGCGGGGAAGAAATACCGAGGCCGGGAGCCAGCTTCAGGAGGTCATAGATGCTCGCCAGCGCGTATTGGGCGCTGAAGATATGGCCACGCTTCTGAGTCGCTGGAATTTGTGTGATGTGCTAACCGCGCGCGGCAAAGTCGCTGAGGCAGAAAGGGAACTTCGCGACGTATTGGATCTAGCTGAGCGGGCGCTCCCGACCGACCACTTCGTCACCGTTGGTATTCGCGCGGACTTGGGCCATTTCCTTTGGACCGAAGGCAAATACGCGGAGGCCGAGAAACTCTTTCGTGCGGCGTTAGCGATCGACCAACGGCTCTTTGGCGTGGAACATCCATCGTCACTGCTCATGCAGAATAATGTTGCTCTCATGCACCAATGTGAAGGCATGTATTCCGAAGCGGAGGCGGAATTTCACGCACTGATTTCCGTTCAGACACAAGTCCTTGGCGTGGATAATCCCGATACCCTTTCGTCCCGCAATAATCTTGCCAATACGCTGGTGGACGAAGGCAAGGCAGCCGAAGCGGAGAAGGAATATCGGGATATATTGGATGCGCGGCGGCGGGTATTCGGAGCCGCACATCAAAAGACGCTCGAGAGTTGGCATAACCTTATTTGGCTCGTCTCAACGAGAGGCAAACGCAACGTGGCGGAGAAGGAATTTCGAGCCCTTTTGTCCGTCGAGACGACAGTTCTCGGCGCTAGGAACCTCCTCACTCTGAGGACTGGCGAGGCATTTGGACAAACCCTTTCTAGAGAGGGGAAATACGCTGAAGCGGAAGCAGTGCTGCGGTCGGTTTTGAAAAGCCGCGAGCAGCTTCTGGGGCCAAATAATATCGATGTTCTTTCCGTCTGTGAAGATTTGGGCCGAGCGCTGCAGAAGGAAGAAAAGCTAAGTGAAGCGCTTACCTTCATCCAACGGGCGGCGTCTGGATATAGTGCATTACTCGGTCCGGAGCACCCCACAACGCTTGCAGGACGCAGAACACTCGGTCTTCTCTACTTCGATCGTGCCGAATACGACGAAGCCAAAGAGGAATTCAAAGCGCTCGCTACGATTGAACAGCAAAAGCATGGTCCGGAAGATCTCAATGCGCTAATTGCCCGCAACGCTTATGGTGAAGCATTACGCTGTCTACACAGAACACACGAGGCAGAACGCGAATTGCGTGAAGTACTTCATATTCGCGAGCGGGTTCTTGGTCCGGAAAACGTCGATACGGTTATCACCCGTCGCAACTTGGCTGTTACCCTTGACCAGGAAGGCAAGAGTGCCGAGGCCGAAACGGAACTTCGCAAAGTTTTGGAGATCGACACCCGTCTATATGGGGCGACCGACCCGCGCGTACTCGATAGGCGGAACGATCTTGCGCGCTCGCTCCGACGCCAGAAGAAGTACCAGGAAGCTGAAAAGGAGACCCGCGATCTCATCGACATCTGTGAACATCTGCCCGCCCCACCCATGGTCGCGATGGCCCGATATGAGACGACCCTTGCCATCGTGCTTGATCTACAGGGCAAACTCGAAGAGGCCCTCGTTTACGTGCAACGATATGAAAAATGGGAGACTGAGAATCTCGGGCCAAATCATCCCTTTAGCAAGTCTGCCACGTCATACCGAAAGAACATCGAGCAACGATTGAATAAGTCGAAGCCGGATGGCTCATTAAATAAATCAGACGATTCATTCGGAGAACGCGTTGGGGTATAACGCGGTGGCACGTTTCGACACGCCGCGCTGAAAAGCAGGCTTCACGCCGACGTAATGCTGGCCCGTGCCCGCATGCAAGAGATACTGGCCGAATTGTCGGTTGTAAAATTCCCGCGGAGGAAACGCCGGTGATCTTGAATCGCCAGCCGTGACCTATCTAGTCGTCATATCGATATGGTGGCGGCGTCCCGATTTTTTCTGTTAGCAAGTCACGGAGGTATCCGGCCGCTCCATTAAGCGACTCCCTCGAACAACCTTCATATCCCGTCCAAGTGCCCAGCTCCGCAGGAGGCCGAAGAATCTCCATCAGCCGTTGCAAATGAGCCGGATCTTCCCCGTTAAACATCTCCGGTCCGCCGCAAATGAGCGCACGAGCAAAGTTATCGGTCTCCGCTCGCTCATTCTCGTTCAGCCCATGGTAGGCGAGGCCCACAAGAAGGTGGAAAAGCGGATTGCCGACGACGATTCCAGTCTCAGCATACTTCTCATGCAAGGCAGAAAGGGCCTCGAATGCCTCGTTATACTCGCCATATCGAATTGCCGCATTCGCAATTGAGAGCAGCAACCATACACGCTGGGTATCGTCCAACTCAGTATGTGGCCAAGCGGTCCGATAAGCCTCCATGGCATCTCCCGGACGCTGCGCGCGCATGTAGTTGTCGGCTGTATCGAGCATATGTATGTAAATGGCGTTGGTCATAAGCGACTAATGTCCCAAAAAGGGGAAATCTGCATCCTCAACGGGATGAGCAGAACCTTGAAGGAGGAGTCAGGACAAACCATTGGCTACCGATGTAGCAAAACTCCGTTTCGCAGCACAAGCCATGCTTCCAATTGCGTGCCGTGCCGGCGGCAACCGCTTTACTGCAGTGCATCAGTCAGCGGGGGCTTCGGCTCCAGGAGAGTATCGCGAAATTCGTGCCACGCGTGGACCGCACGCACACTTGCGGAACGCGCTCTCAGCAAGTGCGCTTTCATTGAATTCAACGGTGCCCGTTGGATTTCCCCTTGAAAGAGCGCGATGCTTTTCCGCGTATCATGAGCATGACGAAATTCCTGCCATGGCTGGCTCCTGCCATGATGGTCGGCTTGCTCCTCGATCCGGGTATCATGCGAGCCAAGGAACCGTTTTACCCCGAACTCACTGAAGCCGCTTACAATGGGGATCTGGCACAGGTAAAAGAACTGCTCGCTTCCGGTGTGCCTATCGAGTCCACCGATGGCTCGTCTACTGCGCTCACCTGCGCGGCCGGCAATGGAAAAACCGAGGTAGTTCGCTACCTCAGTGGGCAGGGCGCCAATTTGGAAGCACAGCTGGGCGGCCTCACACCTCTCGCCCTCGCGGTTTACAACGATCATTTCGAAACAGCCCGCTTGCTTGTCGCCAAAGGCGCCCGCCTCGATGGCACGGGTAATTACGACCACTCACCGCTTCAGTGTTCCATTGAGAACAAGCGATTTGATGTAGCAAAATGGCTCTTGCGCCAAGGTGCCAATCCAAACCTGCAGAATTGGCGCGGCAACACGGCGTTGATGGAAGCGGTCGATCATCCGGATCTGGTACGCTTCCTCATTCGCATGGGAGCCGCTGTGAACATCAAGCAGGACCAGGGACAGACCGCTCTTTCCTTTGCGATTTCGGGAAAGAATCTCGAGTCTGTCCGCATCCTCCTGGCCCACGGTGCCAGGCAACATCTTTGCCGTTGGGACGAGAGCGCCGTCATGGTCGCCGTGCAGGAAGGTACTTCGGAAATCCTCCGGCTATTACTCCAGTACCATCCCTGGCTCGAAGCGCGCACCAACGGCCCGTATTGGGGCCAACAGGGTCAGACAGCTCTCGAGATCGCGCTGGAAATGGGCAATCGCAAAGCTGCCCGGATACTCCGCGAACATGGCGCTCGCGAAGTCTCCGATCCCGGAATTCGCGGACCGTGGCGCTGAAGGCTTTATCCGCGATTTCCGGCACGTACTCGTCCAATTCTGGCAAAAGCTAACAAACCCGTTCCGAAGATGAGAAGCGCTCCCGCCGAAGGCTCGGGAATTGCCAACAGGACGATGTCCTTGCCCGACGCTGTTCCGGTCGCGTTGACGTTGTACAGGATGGTAAATTGATCCGTGGCACCGGGGGTGACGGCGCTGTTGGCGGTGATGGACGAGCCCTGGCTGAATTGACCGAGAATCCCGTTGGAACCCGTGCCGTTGACGATGACGAAAGCCTGGCCGTCGATGTGTTGATAGCTCGCGCCGAGTTGCAGCGAGAGCGTCGCGCCATTGAGCGTGAGCTGGGAGCCGGCGCTTTGCATCAGGAGTTGCGTGGAGTCGGTGTTCGATGCGAGGCCGAGATAGATCCCGAGGGTCGGAGTATTGGTGAGGGTCACGCTACTGGCGGCCGTGCCCGTGCCCGGGGAGGATGGAGTGCCTGTGGCATTGAGTCCCGGGTAGAAGCTGGCCTGAGCGCCATCGACAGTGAGGGCGCCAGCGGTGCCTGTGAGCAGGAGGGTGCTGCCATTGCTGACGGCAATGCTGCCCGTCACTGCGCCGGTTATGCGGGTCGTGTTCTTTACGGAGAGCGAGCCATTGAGGCTCCCGCTGATCACGGTGGTGCCGGAGTTCGCGGTGACGCCATTGCTGGCGGTGACGGTGCCGGATACCGTGGCATTTCCGGTCATGGTCACTGGT
>OUNM010814666.1_pt1 | contig 40622 bp, 35 predicted proteins | sample 1769961 | NCBI WGS metagenome assembly OUNM01 (sample SAMEA3914820, study PRJEB12502) | metagenome | biome: forest; material: soil | place: USA | collected 2012-03-12 | depth 0.3 m | reverse complement strand
TGGTGCTCGTGTGCGGTTCAGGGCCTCTTCTTTGGTGACTTTCTTCTGGCCCCGCAGAAGAAAGTTACCCGGCCGCCGGGACGGACTCCCGGCAATGCACCGATGAGGCGCCTGCTCCGCCAGAGCATCCACCAAAACAAAAACGGGGCCGAAGCCCCGTCCTGTCGTTCAGGCTAGCGCCCGATTACCACTGCAGCTTCAGCGTGTAGGCGCCGGTGCCGCTGTAGCGCAACACTTGCACATACAGCGTGACCGAGCTCGAGCCGCCGTTGGCGTAGCTCGTGCTGTCGACCTGACCGGCCGCCTTCTCGCTGCTGGCGAGCGTCGAGCCGGAGCTGTTCTTGATGTACAGGTCGAAGTCGTTGCTGCTGCTGGCCATGGTCAGCGTGGCGGCCAGCGTCTTGCCGGCCGGCAGCGTCACCTTGAAGTAGTCGGTGTCGGTGCTGGAGCTGACCGTGCCGTTCACGATGGCGGGTGACGACACCGTATTGGCCGTGGAGATCGAGCCATTGGACTCGGTCTCGTTGACCGTCGGCAGGCCGCCGGTGCCCGTGATGGCCGTGACGGCAGCGGCTGCATCCAGCAGGCCGGCACCGCACTGCGAGCAGGTGCCAGGGAAGGCGCGGGCGCTGCTCTGCAGCGCGGCCTTGATCTGGTCCGGCGTGGCGGTGGGCTTGGCGCTGTACATCAGGGCAACGACGCCGGCCACGTGGGGCGTGGCCATCGAGGTGCCCTGGTAGTAGGCGTAGTTGTCGGCGCCCGGACCCTGCGTGCCCGCATTCAGCGTGCTCAGGATGCCGTTGCTGCTGGACGAACGCACGTCGCCGCCAGGCGCGGCCAGGGCCACGATCGAACCGTAGTTCGAGTAGTAGGCGCGGCTGCCGTTGCGGTCGGTCGCGGCCACGGCGATGACGCCGGAGCAGTTGGCCGGGTTGGAGTTGCTGGCGTTCTGGTTCTCGTTACCGGCAGCCACGACGACCGTCGTGTTGCGCGACCGGGCGCTGTTGATGGCGTTCTGCGACGTGGTGTCGCAGGCACCGCCACCACCCAGGGACATGTTGATGACGCGGGAAGGCGTGGCATTGGTCGGCAGGCCGGAGACGGTGCCGCCCGAGGCCCAGATCATGCCGTCGGCGATGTCGGAGGTGTAGCCGCCGCACTTGCCCAGCACGCGCACGGGCTGCACCTTGGCGTTGAAGGCGATACCGGCGACGCCGAGGCCGTTGTTGGTCTTGGCGGCGATGGTGCCGGCCACGTGGGTGCCGTGCCAGCTGGAGTTCTCGGCCGGTTCACCGGTGCCGCACTGGCCCGCGGTGACCCAGTCGCCCGGGTCGCTGGGGTCGCTGTCGCGGGCATTGCCGTCGCCCGCCGTGGCGACGTCGGCAATCATGTCGTAGCCGGCGACGATCTGGCCGGACAGGTCGGCATGGGGACGATAGCCCGTGTCGATGACGGCGACGGTGACGCCGGAGCCGGTGGCCAGTTCCCAGGCAGCCGGGGCGCGGATGCCAGCGGTCGTCTCATACAGGTCCCACTGGGAGCTGTAGTTGGTGTCATTGGGGGTGAACAGCGGGTACATCTTGCGGTCGGGTTCCGCGTAGGCGATGTTGGCGTCGGAAGCCTTGAGCTGGTCGGCCACGCTCTGCATTTCAGTGTGCGTCAGGGCCTTGTTCAGCTTGAAGATGTGGGCACCGGTACCGGACTGGCGCACCAGCTTGGCCGTCGCGCCGCGCAGGGCGAGGGCGGAATTGAGGGCGCTCAGGCGCGTGTCCAGTGCCGTGGTCGTGATGGCCTGGGCGCGCAGCACGCGGTTGTCTTGCGTGTCGGCGACGGAGGCGTCGCGATAGCTCACGATCAGGCGGTCGGTGGTGACGGCACGCTGGCGGAGGTTGGTCAGTCCTTGGTCAACCACGGCCTGGGACACGCCGGCCTGGCTCACACCTGCGGTCAGCAGGCCGCAGGCCAGTGCGAGCAGGGTTCTCTTGTTGGCAAAAGCAAAACTCATTTGGTGATTTCCGGAAAAGTCGCCGTGGCAGACGGCGCACTGGCTCCGCCCGTGGGATCTCCACGAGTAGCGCCACTGGTTTTTCAGTTCGCCGGCGGGTCTACCCAACAACCCAAACGCTCCCGCCGGCATGGCGCTGTCCGAAGCGGCGCGCAGTGTGTCTGCGGTGTGAAGCAAGCCTTGTCACCGTCCGCAGTGACGGAAGTAACCCTAGCGGGGAACCCCCGATGACAGGGGCTGTGACGAATGGCACGCGGACCTCTTGGCGCCCGTTTTCGAGGCCACGCAATTCAGTCGCGATTTACCGCGGGTCGTCGCATGCCACCGGCAACTCATCGCTTGAACCTTGGGGCCGCTCACTCCGAGGCCTAGCCTGACAACAGGTCGACGCAATTCGCGACGCCCTTCACCGTCAGAACCCCACAGGAGCTTGTCATGTCCACCCGCTACTCGATCGCCCAGCGCACCCCTCTGCAAAACAGCTTGTTCGCCGGCATCGCCTGCGCCATCACGCTGACACTCGCCGCGGGCCCCGCGCTGGCCGCCCCCGGAGACCTGGAACGCGTTGAAGTCAGTGGCCGCGTCGTCGAGGCGCCCGTGCGCTATGACGTCCACGCCGCCTGCGCCAACATCGACCGCCAGCTGGCTGATGCACTGCAGACGACGTGGGAGAACGAGCGCCGCACCGGTCAGGTGAAGGTGCAGATCGTCGTGGCCGGCGGCGAGGTCACCTCGGCCCGCGCCAACGGCATCTCCAACCGCATCGAGCGCACCGTGCGCAATGCGGCCAACCTGCTGGAGTGCGGCCCGCAGCAGACGGCCAGCGCGCAGATCTACCGCTTCCGTGTCGACTTCATCGACCCGGACGATCGCAACGCCCAGCAGGTGGCCGGCATCAAGCGCGGCTACCGGATCGCGATGGTCAACGAGTGATGAATGGCGTCATCGACGCGTTGCAGCGGCAGCGGTAGACGCTCTACCGCCGGGCTGCCCGGTTCGCGCTGCGGCGCCGCCCAGACCGGCGCCGGAAAGTGGCTGTCCCAGTCGAAGCGCGCGATGACATGCCAGTGCAGATGGGGCACGACATTGCCAAGACTCGCGAGGTTGACCTTGGTCGGCGCGAGCAAAGACCTTAGGACTCGCTCGACCTCGGTGACAGCGTCCATGCAGGCGTGTCTGTCCGTATCCGGCAGGTCGCTGAACTCGGCGACATGTGCATTCCAGATGACTCGATAGAAGGCCGGGAAACGCCGCGCTTCCTCGCCGTCGACCACACGCACGACGCGGCATTGCGGCGTGCGGACGACGACGAGGCCGCCGTCGCTGTCGCAGAGGACGCAGCTCACACCAGCACCCGCTCGATGCCGCCGTTGTTGGCCTTGGCCACGTAGTCGGGCATCCAGTTGGGGCCGAGGATCTGGTTGGCCATCTCGACGACGATGTAGTCAGCCTCGAGCAGGCCGTTCTGCAGGTCGTCGCCATAGCGCGTCAGGCCCTGCAGGCAGCTTGGGCAGGAGGTCAGGATCTTCAGGTTCTCCTGCGCGCCGACCTTGCCGCTGCCGCGCAGCTGGGCCTCGGTCTTGCGCAGCTCCTCTTCCTTGCGGAAACGCACCTGTGTCGAGATGTCGGGCCGCGTGACGCCCAGCGTGCCGCTCTCGCCGCAGCAGCGCTCGCTCTTCACGACGGCGTCGCCCACCAGGGCCTTGACCGTCTTCATCGGCTCCTGCAGCTTCATCGGCGTGTGGCAGGGGTCGTGATAGAGGTAGCTCTGCTTGGAACCCAGGGTGATGCCCTTCTCCAGCAGGTACTCGTGGATGTCGATGATGCGGCAGCCCGGGAAGATGTCCTCGAACTTGTAGCCCTGCAGCTGGTCGTAGCAGGTGCCGCATGACACCACGACGGTCTTGATGTCGAGGTAGTTCAGCGTGTTGGCGACGCGGTGGAAGAGCACCCGGTTGTCGGTGATCATCTTCTCGGCCTTGTCGAACTGGCCCGACCCGCGCTGCGGGTAGCCGCAGCACAGATAGCCCGGCGGCAGCACCGTCTGCACGCCGGCATGCCAGAGCATGGCCTGGGTGGCCAGCCCCACCTGGCTGAACAGGCGCTCGGAGCCGCAGCCGGGGAAATAGAACACGGCCTCCGTCTCGCTCGGCGTGGCCGGCGGCCGGATGATGGGCACGTAGTTCTTGTCCTCGATGTCCAAGAGCGCCCGCGCCGTCTTCTTGGGCAGGCCGCCGGGCAGCTTCTTGTTGATGAAGTGGATGACCTGTTCCTTGATCGGCGCCGCGCCAACGGTGGCCGGCGGCGCACTCGTCTGCTTGCGGCCCGCGGGCTTGAACAGGTCCACGGCCAGGCGCTGGGCCTTCATGCCGATGCCCACCATGGCCGTGCGGGCCAGCTTGATGGTCTCGGGGTTAGTCGCATTCAGCATGAACATGGCCGCGGCATTGCCGGGGCGCCAGGTCTTCTGGCCCATCTTGCGCAGCAGGTTGCGCATGTTCATGGTCACGTCGCCGAAGTCGATCTTGACCGGGCAGGGGCTGGCGCACTTGTGGCAGACCGTGCAGTGGTCGGCCACGTCCTCGAACTCCTGCCAGTGTTTGATGGACACGCCGCGGCGCGTCTGCTCCTCGTACAGGAAGGCCTCGACCAGCAGCGAGGTGGCGAGGATCTTGTTGCGCGGGCTGTAGAGCAGGTTGGCGCGCGGCACGTGAGTGGCGCAGACGGGCTTGCACTTGCCGCAGCGCAGGCAGTCCTTGATGGAGTCGCTGATGGCGCCGATGTCGCTCTGCTGCATGATCAGCGACTCATGCCCCATCAGGCCGAAGGACGGCGTGTAGGCATTGCGCAGGTCGGCCGGCATGGCCTCATCGCGCAGCAGTTTTCCTTTGTTGAAGCGGCCTTCGGGGTCGACGCGCTTCTTGTAGGCCGTGAAATTGGCCAGCTCTTCCTCGGTCAGGAACTCGAGCTTGGTGATGCCGATGCCATGCTCGCCGGAGATGACGCCGTCCAGCGAGCGCGCCAGCGTCATGATGCGGGCCACGGCCTCGTGGGCCGTCTGCAGCATCTGGTAGTTGTCGCTGTTGACGGGGATGTTGGTGTGCACATTGCCGTCGCCGGCATGCATGTGCAGGGCCACCCACACCCGGCCGCGCAGCACGTCCTTGTGGATGCGCTTGAGCTCGGCGATCAGCGGCTCGAAGGCCGCGCCGCTGAACAGGCTCTGCAGGGGCTTGAGGATCTGGGCCTTCCAGGAGGCGCGCAGCTCGTGCGTCTGCAGGCCCTCGAAGAAGCCGGCGTCCAGCCCGTCCAGCCAGCCACGCCACAGCTCGCCCACCTCGCGCAGCAGTGCGAGGGCCTGCTGCACGCGGTCCTCCAGCAGCTCGGCGCTGGGGATCTCGCCGGCGTCATCGCTCTTGCCCAGCGGCAGGCGACCGGTGGAGAACAGGGCCTGCAGGGCCGTCACCAGCTCCAGCTTGTTGCGCAGCGACAGCTCGATGTTGATGCGCTCGATGCCCAGCGTGTACTCGCCCATGCGGTGCAGCGGGATCACCACGTCCTCGTTCACCTTGAACGCATTGGTGTGCTTGCTGATGGCGGCGGTGCGCTTGCGGTCGAGCCAGAACTTCTTGCGCGCATCGGCGCTGACGGCGACAAAGCCCTCGCCCGAGCGGCCATTGGCCAGGCGCACGACCTCGGAGGTGGCACGCGCCACGGCATCGGCGTCGTCGCCGACGATGTCGCCCACCAGCACCATCTTGGGCAGGCCGCCGCGCTTGCTCTTGGTCGCGTAGCCGACGGCCTTCAGGTAGCGGTCGTCCAGATGCTCCAGGCCCGCCAGCAGCACACCCGTGTCAGCGATCGAGAACATGTAGTCCTTGATGTCGACGATGCTGGGCACGCAGTCCTTGGGGTTGCCGAAGAACTCCAGGCAGACGGTGCGGGTGTGCGCCGGCATGCGGTGCACGATCCAGCGCGCGCTGGTGATGAGGCCGTCGCAGCCTTCCTTCTGGATGCCCGGCAGGCCCGCGAGGAACTTGTCCGTCACGTCCTTGCCCAGGCCCTCCTTGCGGAAGACGCGGCCTGGGATGTCCAGGCGCTCGGTGCGCTCCAGCGTCTTGCCGGAAGCATCGAAGTAGCGCAGCTCGAAGCTCGCCGTCTCGACATCATGGATCTTGCCGAGGTTGTGGTTCAGGCGCACGACCTCCAGCCACTTGGCCTCGGGCGTCACCATCTTCCAGCTGGCCAGGTTGTCCAGGGCCGTGCCCCAGAGCACCGCCTTCTTGCCGCCGGCGTTCATGGCCACGTTGCCGCCGATGCAGCTCGCCTCGGCCGAGGTGGGGTCGACGGCGAAGACGAAGCCATGGGCCTCGGCCAGGTCGGCCACGCGCTGGGTGACGACGCCGGCCTCGCTGAAGATGGTGGGCACCTGACGGTCCAGGCCCGGCAGCTCCAGCATCTCGACGCCGCGCAGGGCCTCGAGCTTCTCGGTGTTGATGACGGCGCTGTTCCACACCAGCGGGATGGCGCCGCCGGTGTAGCCGGTGCCGCCGCCGCGCGGGATGACGGTCAGGCCCAGTTCGAAGCAGGCGCCCACGAGGCCCGCCATCTCGGCCTCGGTGTCGGGCGTCAGCACGACGAAGGGGTATTCGACGCGCCAGTCGGTCGCGTCCGTCACATGGGACACGCGGGACAGGCCGTCGAACTTGATGTTGTCCTTGGCGGTGTGGCGGGCCAGCGTCTTGGCGGCGCGCTTGCGCAGCGTGGCGACGCTGTCGAAGAACTTGGCGAACTCGCCCACCGCGCCACGGGCTGCCAGCAGCAGTTCGCCCACGGCGGCGTCGCGCTGGGCGTCGCCATCCGGGTCGCGACGCTTCTGCACCTCGGTCAGGCGGTGCTGCAGGGCCTCGATCAACAGGGCGCGGCGGCGGGGGTTGTCCAGCAGGTCGTCCTGCAGATAGGGGTTGCGCTGCACCACCCAGATGTCGCCCAGCACCTCGTACAACATCCGCGCGGATCGGCCGGTGCGGCGCTCCAGCCGCAACTGGTCCAGCAGCTGCCAGGCCCGGGAGCCCAGCAGGCGGATGACGATCTCACGGTCGGAGAACGACGTGTAGTTGTACGGGATCTCACGCAACCGGGGGGCTGCGCTCTCGGCCGCCGAATTCGAAGCATCGGCGGTGGGCATCAAGGGATGCGGAGCGTTCATGGCAACCGGCTGGGCCGGGAAATAAGCCTGGGAAGGCTGGTTCGGGCGGGCAGCGGCTCGGGTCGGCAGCAGGGCGGGCAAGGATCGCCCGGCTTGTGGCCACAGCCCCTTGCGCAGGGGTTGGGATCGTAACCGAGGGGGGCTTCTCCCCAGGGCCGCACCGTGTTTGTCCGCCATTCGTGCCTCAACAAGCGGCGCTATGCTGGCCCGCAAAACCCTCAAGGAGACCCTGGATGAAGTCGTTTGCCCTCGCAGCAGGCTTGCTGGCCCTGGCCAGCTCGGCCCAGGCCCAGATCGATATCCAGTGGTGGCATGCCATGGGCGGAGCGCGCGGCGAGTGGATCAACGACCTGGCCCGCGACTTCAACGCCAGCCAGAAGGACTACAAGGTCGTGCCCACCTTCAAGGGCACCTACGACGAGTCCATGCCGGCGGCCATCGCCGCCTTCCGGGCCGGCAACGCCCCACACATCCTGCAGGTCTTCGAGGTCGGCACGGCCACCATGATGGCCAGCAAGGCCGCCATCAAGCCCGTGCACGACCTGATGAAGGAAGCCGGCATCCCCTTCGAGCCCGGCGCCTATGTGCCGGCGGTGGCCAGCTACTACACGGCGCCCAACGGCCAGATGCTGAGCTTCCCCTTCAACAGCTCCACCACCGTCTTCTTCTACAACAAGGACGCCCTGAAGGCCGCCGGCGTCGACAAGCCGCCCAGCAGCTGGCCCGAGGTGGCCTCGGCAGCGGCCAAGTTGAAGGCCAACGGCAGCAAATGCCCGCTGACCACGTCCTGGATGAGCTGGACCCAACTGGAGAGCTTCTCGGCCTGGCACAACGTCGAGTTCGCCACCAAGAACAACGGCTTTGGCGGCCTGGACGCCCGCCTGGCCTTCAACACGCCGCTGCACCTGCGCCATATCGAGAACCTGGCCAACATGGCCAAGCAGGGGCTGTTCGTCTACAAGGGCCGCGGCAACTCGCCGGACGCCACCTTCATCTCGGGCGAATGCGCGATGACGACGGCCTCGTCCAGCATCTATGGCGACATCAAGAAGAGCGCCAAGTTCGCGTTCGGCACCGCGCCCCTGCCCTATTACCCCGACGTGCCCGGCGCGCCGCAGAACACCGTCATCGGCGGCGCCAGCCTGTGGGTGATGTCGGGCAAGAAACCGGCCGAGTACAAGGGGGTGGCCAAGTTCTTCGAATACCTGGCGCGCGCCGACGTGGCCTCGGAAAGCCACAAGCGCACCGGCTACCTGCCGGTCACCAAGGCGGCCTTCGTGGCCACGGAGGCCAGCGGCTTCTACAAGGCCAACCCGGGCAGCGACGTGGCCGTCAACCAGATGATCCGCAAGACCACCGACAAGTCGCGCGGCGTGCGCCTGGGCAACCACCCGCAGATCCGCACCATCGTGGACGAAGAGTTCGAGCTGATCTGGGCGGGCAAGAAGACGGCCAAGGAAGGCATCGACGCGGCCATCCAGCGCGGCAACGAACAGCTGGAGAAATTCCAGAGAACCGCGAAGCTGTGAGCTCCTGACATGGCGCAGGAAAAACGCGTCGTCTTCCGCTCACGCTGGCTGCCGTGGCTGCTGCTGGCGCCGCAGGCGGCCGTCATTGCCGTGTTCTTCTTTTGGCCGGCGGCCCAGGCTCTGCTGCAGTCGCTGCAGCAGCAGGACGCCTTCGGCCTGTCGACCGAGTGGGTGGGCCTGGCCAACTTCCACGCCCTGTGGGCGGACGCGAGCTATCTGGCCTCGTTCAAGACCACCGCCCTGTTCTCCATCCTCGTCGCCGTGCTCGGCCTGTCCATCTCGCTGCTGCTGGCCGTCATGGCCAACCGCGTGGTGCGCGGCGCCGGCCTCTACAAGACCCTGCTGATCTGGCCCTATGCCGTGGCGCCGGCGATTGCCGGCGTGCTGTGGCTTTTCCTGTTCGCGCCGTCCATCGGCGTGGTGGCCTACGGCCTGCGCGCGCTGGGCTTCGAGTGGAACCACCTGCTCAATGCCGACCATGCGATGACGCTGATCGTCATGGCCGCGGTCTGGAAGCAGATCTCCTACAACTTCCTGTTTTTCCTGGCCGGCCTGCAGTCCATCCCGCGCTCACTGATCGAGGCCGCGGCCATCGACGGCGCCGGCCCGTGGCGGCGCTTCTGGGACGTGACCTTCCCGCTGCTGTCGCCCACCAGCTTCTTCCTGCTGGTCATCAACGTCGTCTACGCCTTCTTCGACACCTTCGGCATCGTCGATGCGGCGACGCAAGGCGGGCCGGGCAAGGAGACGGCCATCCTGGTCTACAAGGTCTATCACGATGGCTTCAAGGCCCTGGACCTGGGCGGCTCGGCCGCGCAGAGCGTGGTGCTGATGGTCATCGTCATCAGCCTGACGGTGCTGCAGTTCCGCTTCGTCGAGAAGAAGGTGCAGTACTAGAGAAGGTACCCAAAGGCCCGACATGCCCGCTCATCCCGCCCAGACAACCCCACTCATCGTTGCAAATGCTCGCCGTAGCCCGAGCTACGGCTGTGCTTTGCGCCTCGATTGGGGCCGCCTGGCCCGTCTGCTCGGCCACGCCGAACCTCTGGATACCTTCTGATGGTCGAGCGCAAACCCTGGCTCGACTGGCTGGCCCACGCCATCCTGCTGCTGGGCGTGGCCGTGGTGGCCTTCCCGCTCTACGTCACCGTCGTGGCCGCCACACAGACGGCCGACGCCATCGTGCATGCGCCCATGCCCCTCGTGCCGGGCGGCCACTTCATCGAGAACGTGACCACGGCTCTCGGCGGCGGAACGGGCGCGGGCTCCAGCGCGCCGGTGGCCCGCATGATGTGGGTCAGCTTGGTGACCGCCATGGTCATCGCCGTCGGCAAGATCGCCATCTCGCTCTTGTCGGCCTTTGCCATCGTCTACTTCCGCTTCCCGCTGCGCCAAGTGTTCTTCTGGGGCATCTTCGTGACGCTGATGCTGCCGGTGGAGGTGCGCATCGGCCCGACCTACCAGGTGGTGGCCGACTTGCACATGCTCAACAGCTATGCGGGCCTCACCGTGCCGCTGATCGCCTCGGCCACGGCCACCTTCCTGTTCCGCCAGTTCTTCCTGACCGTGCCGGACGAGCTGGTGGAGGCCTCGCGCATCGACGGCGCCTCGCCGCTGCGCTTCTTCAAGGACGTGCTGCTGCCGCTGTCCCGCACCAGCATCGCCGCCCTCTTCGTCATCCAGTTCATCTACGGCTGGAACCAATACCTCTGGCCCCTGCTGGTGACCACCGACGAGTCCATGTACCCCGTCGTCATCGGCATCAAGCGAATGATCAGCGGCGGCGAGGCGGCCAATGACTGGAACCTCGTCATGGCCACCGCCTTGCTCGCCATGATCCCGCCCGCACTGGTGGTGATCCTGATGCAGCGCTGGTTCGTCAAAGGTCTTGTGGACACAGAAAAATAATGGCCTCGATCTCCATCAGAAAGCTCGTCAAGCGTTATGGCCACGGCCCCAAGGCCGTGCAGGTCATCCATGGCGTCGATGCCGAGGTGCAGGACGGCGAGTTCGTCGTCATCGTCGGCCCGTCCGGTTGCGGCAAGTCGACGCTGCTGCGCATGGTGGCGGGTCTGGAAGAGGTCAGCGAAGGCGAGATCGCCATCGGCCCACGCATCGTCAACGATGTCGAGCCGGCCGACCGAGACATCGCCATGGTGTTCCAGAACTACGCCCTCTACCCGCACATGAGCGTGGCCGAGAACATGGCCTATGGCCTGAAGCTGCGCAAGATGCCCAAGGCCCAGATCGCCGAGCGCGTGCAGCGAGCCGCCAAGATCCTGGAGCTGGGCCACCTGCTGGAACGCAAGCCGCGCGAGCTGTCCGGCGGCCAGCGCCAGCGTGTCGCCATGGGCCGCGCCATCGTGCGCGACCCGCAGGTCTTTTTGTTCGACGAGCCGTTGTCGAACCTGGACGCCAAGCTGCGCGTGCAGACACGGCTGGAGATCCAGAAGCTGCACCGTGAGCTGGGCGTCACGTCGCTGTTCGTCACCCACGACCAGGTTGAAGCCATGACCCTGGCCCAGCGCATCATCGTCATGAACGGCGGCCGCATCGAGCAGATGGGCACGCCGGAGGAGGTCTACGGCACGCCGGCCTCCACCTTTGTCGCCAGTTTCATCGGCTCGCCCGCCATGAACCTGCTGCCGGGCCGCCAGCACGGCGGCCAGTTCCACATCGACGGCGCGGCGCTGGACGTGCCGCCCGGCCCCGAGGGCGAACTGACGCTGGGCCTGCGCCCCGAACACGTCCAGCTCGCCGAGCGCGGCTGGCCGCTGCACGTCGAGATGATCGAGATGCTGGGCGCCGAGCGCCTGGTCTACGGCAAGCTGGGCGCTGGCTCGCCCTTCACGCTGCGCCTGGATGCCACCTTGCCGTCGCCCGCAGCGGGTGATTGGCTGCACCTGGCGTTCAATCCGCTGCATCTGCACCGCTTCGACGCCAAGACCGGGCAACGCCTATGAATTCACCCTGGCTTTACCCCCTGTGGATCGCCCACCGCGGCGCCGGCAAGCTGGCGCCGGAGAACACGCTCGCGTCTTTTCGCCTGGGCCTGCAACATGGCTTTCGGGCCTATGAATGCGATCTGAAACTCAGCCGCGACGGCCAGGCCTTTCTGCTGCACGACGACACGCTGGAGCGCACCAGCAGCGGCCAGGGATCTCCGGCCGATCAGGACTGGGCAGCGCTGTCGCGCCTGGACGCCGGTGCCTGGCACAGCCCGCCCTTCACCGCCGAGCCCCTGCCGCGGCTGGCGCAGATCGCCGCCTTCTGCCAGGCCAATGGCTGCGCCCTCAACATCGAGATCAAGCCCTGCCCCGGCGAGGAAGGCCGTACCGGCACCGTGGTCGCCCGCGAGGCGGCGCGGCTGTGGGCCGGCGCCCTGCCGCCGCTGATGAGCAGCTTCAAGCCCGAAGCCCTGGCCGCCGCGCGCGACGCCGCGCCCGAGCTCCCCCGCGGCCTGCTGCTGGACAAGCTCTGGGAGGGTTGGTTCGAAGCCGCCGAGGCCCTGAGCGTCGTCGCCGTCATCACCAACTACCGGCTGATGGACAAGGCGCTGATCGACCGCCTGCATGCCCGCGGCTGGCGGGCCCTGGTCTACACCGTCAACGATGCGGCGATCGCCGAGCGGCTGATTGCAGACGGCATCGACGGGATCATCACGGACGCTGTGGATCGCCTCGGCCCCGGTAGCAGCTGACCAGGTCCGTCACCCGGTAGAAATGGCTGCCCGGCCGCAGCCGGGCGCCATCGCAGGCCGGCTTGAAATCGGCTTCGCCTTCGTTCAGCAGCATGCGCACCAGGCGCTCGCCGTCCTTGGTGCGCCAGACCTCCCACTGCACATTGGCCGCCATCGGGATGACGTTCTCGGTGCGCCAGACGCTGGTCGCGTAGCTGTAGGGCTTGGAGCGCGGCAACGGCTGGTGCACGCCAGCAATGCCAATGGCCGATACCAGCGGCGCGACGATCTCCGCGTGTGCGAAGCGCAGCACGACGCCTTCGCCGTTGGCGAGTCGGCCCAGCATGTCGTCCAGCAACTGCGTCGCGACGTCATAGGCCACCGGACCGGTCTCGACGAGGCCTGGCCCTTTTTTGTAGAAGTCCTCGGCATCGTCATGCTCGATGAACACCGCAGCGGCTTCGGCCGGCACATAGGCCGAGAAGTCTCGTCCCAGCTCCATCGTCAGGTCGGCGGCCGCGCCGCGCAGGTCGACAACATGCTGGGCGGCGTCCAGGGGCTTGGCAATGCCGTCGACGAACTCGGCGCTGTAGAGGCCGGACAGCAGCGCGCGCGCCGCGGCCGGCAGGCGCGGGTCGGCATCGATGCGCTGCTGCTGCGCCGCCAGCTCCGGCCCTCGCACCCAGGCCTGGTAAGCGAGGCTGCGCTTCAGCGTGGCCTGGCGGGCCGGCGTGTCAGCCGCATCGCGCGAATCGTTGAGGCGATGGAAATACAGCAGGAAGCGGTCCGAACCCCAGTTCGCCGGCACGCGGGCTTTGGGCGCCGCGCGGCGCAGCGACTCGACGAAGCTGCGTGAGCTGTCCACGGCGCGGTCCACGCCCGAGCTGAGGACTTCGACATTCGGACCGGCGTCGAACAGTGCCGGCAGCCGCGCCACCATGCGCTGCGCCAACTGCTCGTGCTCGACCACACCCAGGCGGCTGAGATTGCCGTAGCCGATACCTCGCTGGGCTTCGATGAAGCGCTGCAGGTCCGTGCCGAACTGCTGGCCCAGCGGCGTCAGCGCGCCCTTGGATTCGGCCTCGCGCCACAGCTTCAGCGCCGCCTCGTCACTGCCGGCCTTGGTCAGCCCCCGGCTGCCATGGCGCGCTACCAGCTGCACGGCCACCGGCGTTGAGCCCGGGGGAGGTGTCTCGTAGCGGGCCGCGTCCTGGCGCGGCGCATAGGGCGTCTTGGAGCCGAGGTTCGGGCTTGCTTCAGCCGTGTGACAAGCCAGCACCCAGCCGACGCACAACAACAGTCGGGCAATGTCATCGCCGATTCGCATGGGCTTCCTAGGCTGCGCGGTTTTCTCTTGCATAACCAGAGCCTAGCCATGTCCCGTGACAACCTGTCGATCCCGTTGACCGTCCTCGCCGCTGCCGCGCTGCTGGCGTCCACCGCCCAGGCCCAGACCGCGCCCGAGAAGGTCGATACCGTGGTCGTGACCGGCCAGGCGTCGAGCCTGCGCAAGTCGCTGAAGATGCAGGCCAACGCCGACAACATCGTCAGCGCCGTCGTCGCCGACGACATCGGCGCCCTGCCCGACGTCAATGCCGCCGAGGCACTGGCGCGGCTGCCGGGCGTGTCGGTGCAGCGCGACCAGGGCGAAGGCCGCTATGTCGTCGTGCGCGGCCTGGGGCCCGACATGAACACCATCACCATCAACGGGTCGCTGGTGCCCTCGCCCGAGGCCAGCCGCCGCGGCGTCAGCATGGACGTGCTGCCCTCTGGCCTGATCCGGTCCCTCGAAGTCATCAAGTCGCTGACGCCCGACATGGATGCCAACGCGCTGGGCGGCACGGTGGACGTGAAGACGCTGTCGGCCTTCGACCTGCCGGCCAGCCTGCTGAGCGCCGGCGTGACGGTCAGCCGCGACCAGCTGACCCGCCAGAACAGCCCTGCTGTCAGCCTGCTGGGCGCGACCCGTCTGGCGGACGGTACCCTGGGCGTCGCGGCCGCGCTGAACGTCGACCAGCGCAAGTTCGGCTCCGAGGACGTCGAGACCGACGGCGCCTGGAGCAACGGCAAGCTGACCGGCGTCGAGCTGCGCCACTACCGCCCCAACCGCGACCGCGCCGCCTTCGCCGCCAACGTCGACTACAAGCCGGCCGCCGGCAGCAGCTTCTATGCGCGCGGCATCCTGGCCCGCTTCAGCGACGACGAGGAGCGCGACCGCCTGACCATCAGCAGCATCACCGGCGGCTCGGTCGCCGAAGGTGCCGCCGCCACGGTGCGCGCCGAGCGCCGCCTGCGCGACCGCAAATACACCCGCTCCATCGCCTCGCTGGTGCTGGGCACCGAGCAGGAATGGGCCGACTGGCTGCTGCAGGCCAGCCTCGGCCTGGGCAAGGGCAATGAGCGCACACCCGAGCAGATCAACGACGCGCGCTTTCGCGAGAACAACGTGGCCGGCGTGTCCTTCACCGACATGGTCAAGCCGCTCGTGACCGGCCCGGCAGCCCTCTACGACGCCAGCAAGTACACGCTGAATGCGCTGACGATCCAGAAGCGCCGCAGCGATGACGACGAGCACAACGGCCGCGTCGACCTGACGCGCAGCTTCTCGCTCGCCGACGGCGGCAAGCTGGACCTGAAGTTCGGCGCCAAGCTCAGCCGCCGCGAAAAGCGCAACGACACCGACCAGTGGAGCTACACCAGCAACGCGGCCAGCAGTCCCAACTATTGGGGCGCCGGCTCGACCTCACTGTCGGCCTTCGTCAAGGACTCGCAGCTGGACTTCGGCACCGGTGCCATCGGCTCGGCCATCGATTCGGGCGCCGTGTGGGCCCGCCTGGCCACGCTGCCGCGCGACCCCGCCAAGGTGGCCGGCGCCTCGGCCCTGGCCGACTTCCGCATCAACGAGAACATCGACGCCGCCTATGCCCAGGCCTCGGCGGACCTGACCTCGGCGTGGAATGTGCTGGCCGGGCTGCGCCTGGAGCGCACACGCTTTGACGCCAGCGGTTTCGCCAGCTCGGTGGCGGGCCTCATTTCGCCCACGCAAGTCGCCAAGGGCTACAGCAACTGGCTGCCGGGTCTGCACAGCCACTACAAGTTGGACCGCGACACCAGCCTGCGCGCCGCCTGGACCAACACGGTGGTGCGCCCCAACTTCGATCAGCTCTCGCCGTCCATCACGCTGGCCAGCGCCACTGAAGCCACGGTCGGCAACCCGCTGCTCAACCCGATGCGGGCCCACAACCTGGACGTCGGCGTGGAGCATCTGCTGGGCCAGGACGGCGCGGTATCGGCCTATTTGTTCCACAAGGACATCAAGGACTTCACCTACGCCACCAACCTGGCCGGCACCGGCGAGTGGACCGGCTACACCAGCGTGACCGGCTATGCCAACGGCCCCAAGGCCAAGGTGCAGGGCCTGGAGCTGTCGTACCAGCAGCAGCTGCGCATGCTGCCGGGCTGGATGAGCGGCCTGCTCGTCGGCGCCAACGCGGCCTTCACACATTCGACCGCCGATGTCGGCCGCTACGACACCGTGGCGAAGACGGCGCTGCTGCGCAGCACCCGTCTGCCCGGCCAGTCGGACACGACCATCAACCTGATGCTGGGCTATGAAGCGGGTCCGCTGAGCGCGCGCCTGGCCGTCAACCACAAGTCCAAATACCTGCTGGCCTTCGGTGCCGACGTGACCAACCCGGCCCAGGACCAGGTCGTCGCCGGCCAGCGCCAGCTGGACCTGTCGCTCAGCTACAAGATCACGCCGTCGGTGCAGCTCACGTTCGAGGGCGTGAACCTCAACAACGAGCACTACTACACCTATGTCGGCGTGCCCTCGCTGAACTACCAGTACGAGCAGTACGGCCGCACCTACAAGCTGGGCCTGAAGGTCGCGCTGTTCTAGGCGATGCGCGAGTAGACGCAGGTGTCGCGCGGGTGGCCGTCGACACCCAGCGCCTCGTTGCGCAGGATGCCTTCGAGCTCGAAGCCACAGCGTTCGGCGACCGCGCGGCTCCTGGTGTTGCGCGGGTCGCAGCGGATCTCGACGCGGCGCGCGGCCAGCGGGCCCAAGGCCAGGGCGGCGAGCAGCTTGACGGCCTCGCTGACATGCCCCTGGCCGGCGGCCTCTGGGCGTATCCAGTAGCCGATCTCGAAGCGCCGTACGGCCCAGTCCATGCGATGCAGGCCGGTGCCGCCCAGCAAGCGGCCGGCACTGCCATCGGGCTTGCGGGCATAGAGCTGGTAGGTCAGGTCGCGGCGGGCGATGAAGTCGGAATGCATGCGCCGCACCACCAGCTCCGAGCTTTCGGCCGTCGGCGCCTCCTGGGCCCAGGGCATCCAGGGCCGCAGATGCGAGATGGACTGGCCGATGACGACGGCCAGCTCGGCGCCCACGCCCGCCTTGGGCGCGAGCAGCACCGTACGTTCCCCGTCCAGCCTTTCGGGAACGTCGATCAGCACCGGATCTGTCATGCCGTCACCACTTCAACAGGCTTGGGCAGCTCACGCACACCGCGGATGACGGGATGCCGCCAGGCCAGGGCCGCCAGCAGGCAGGCACCCACGCCCGAGAAGGCCAGGGCCGCACGCAGGCCCATGTGCTCGCCCAGCCAGCCGCCGATCAGCGCACCCGGGCCGGCGGGCAGCAGGATGAGCCAGCGCATGGTGCTGGTCATGCGGCCCAGCATGGGCGCGGGCGTCACGGCCTGGCGCAGCGACAGGAAGTTGATGAAGATCAGCACCGCGCCGATGCCGAAGGCGAACAGCATCAGGCCGAAGCTGACGACGCCCAGATGACCCGCAGGCGCCAGCGCCAGTTGCAGCCAGCCGACGCCGCAAGCCCCGTAGCCCAGCACCAGGCAGGGCCCGGGTCCGATGCGACGGCTGATGCGATGGCCGAAGATGCTGGCCAGCACGGTGCCGCCGCCCAGGGCGATATAGGACGCGCCCACCGTCTGCGGGCTCAGCTGCAGCTCGCGCGTCGCGAACAGGATCTGCACCACCAGGGCGGCGTTGTGGAAGAGCTGCCAGCTGCCCGTCGTCGTGGCCAGGCTGACGAGCAGCTTCTGCGAGCGCACAAAGCCCAGGCCTTCCTTCAACGAGGCCCAGAAGGCGCCGCGCGTGGCCGAGAGCTGCTCCTTCACCTGGATGCCGCGCAGGATGACCGCCGAGGCCAGCAAGGCCAGGGCGTCCACGGCCAGGGCCAGCGGCGCACCGAGCAGCTTGATCAGCACACCGGCCAGACCGGGGCCGACGACCTCGGCGCCGGACCCCGCCAGCGCATTCTTGGCATGGGCTTCCACCAGGCGCTCACGCGGCACCACCTGGGTCAGCACGATCTGCGCCGCGGTGCCGGCCGTCGTGTGCACCGTGCCGAGCACGAAGCCGACGACATAGAGCCAGCCCATGCCCAACCAGCCCATCCAGGCGGCCAGCGGCACCGAGGCCACGGCAAAGGCCAGCAGGGTCTCGCCCGCCACATAGACCGGCAGCTTGCGCATCCGGTCCAGCAACACGCCCGAGGGCAGCGAGAACAGCACGAAGGGCAGGATCTCCATGGCCTGCAGCAGGCCCATCTGCGTGGGGCTGGCGTTCAGCAGCACGGCCGCCGTCAGCGGCAGGGCCAGCATGGTGACCTGGCCACCCAGGGACGAGATCAGGATGGACGACCACAGCCGCCGATAGACCGCATCGCGCAGCAGGTCTCCTGGCGCAAGGGTGAAATATTGGATCAGACGAGACCACATGGTTTGGCTCAACTCAGGATCACTCGACACGCGGGCATCGCCCACGCGGACACAGCAACACGCAAAAGCGCAGTCAGTCGAGGTCGAGGAGCTTGGTCATGCGACGCATGCTAGCAGCGCAAGGCGGCGGCGTCTCGTGCCAAGCGTCATGGGTGACGAATCACCAATTCGGCATAGCCCGTGGCCGGATCGAAGGCACGCGACAGCGTCCCGGGCGGCAGCGGCGCCACCAGCAGCTCGGCCGTCGTGAGCACCTCGCAGCCCGCGCAGACATGGCCGCCGAGCACGCGGCCGGAGGCATCGGACACGCTGACATGCAGATGGGCGCCGGCCGGCGTCAGGCTGCCGCTCAAGGTCAGGATTTCGAGCGGCCCTTCGATATGCGTCGGACCGGGGTCGCCGGCAAAACGCAGCTCGGCATGGGTCAGGCTGCCGATGCCGGCGACGACGAAGCCGGTGCGCGCCAATGCTTCAAGCGCGCCGCGCAGGTCATCGCCGGGGTTGAGCCGCAGCGCCTCCATCATCACCAACCCACGGCCGCGCCATCGCGCCGCGGGTCGCTGGCCGCCACATAGCCTTCCACGCCGGGATCGCCCAGGCGCCAGATGAACTGGCCGGCGCCGAAGTCCTGGTAGCTGTCGTGGATGTCGCCGATCTCGTGACCCAGCGCGCGCAGGGCCGCGATGGTGGCCGCGGGCATGTGTGGCTCGATGTTGATCGACAACCCCTCGTTGAAGCGCCAGCGCGGCGCGTCGCAGGCGGCCTGTGGGTTCTGGCCGTAGCAGAGCATGCGCACCAGGGTCTGGAGATGGCCCTGCGGCTGCATGTTGCCGCCCATGACGCCGAAGCTCATGACGGCCGCGCTGTCCTTCGTCAGGAAGGCGGGGATGATGGTGTGGAAGGGACGCTTGCCCGGCGCCACCTGGTTGGGATGGCCGGCCTCCAGCGTGAAGCAGTGACCTCGGTTCTGCAGGCTGACGCCATAGCCCGGCAGCACCAGGCCCGAGCCGAAGCCCATGTAGTTGCTCTGGATGAAGCTGACCATCATGCCGCTCTCATCGGCCGCGGTCAGATAGATGGTGCCGCCCTTGATGGGGTTGCCGGCGCCAAAGACCTGGGCACGCTTGGCGTCGATGAGCCTGGCACGCGAGGTCAGGTAGCCCGGGTCGAGCAGCTGCTCGGCGCTCACCTGCATCGCCTTGGGCTCGGCCACGTAGCGATAGACATCGGCGAAGGCCAGCTTCATCGCCTCGATCATCAGATGCTGGGCCTCGGGGCTGTCGATCTCGTGGGCCGTCACGTCGCAATGCGCCAGCAGGCCGAGCGCCATCTGCGCTGCGATGCCCTGGCCGTTGGGCGGGATCTCGTGCAGGGTGTGGCCGGCAAAGTCCTGGGCCAGCGGTGTGACCCATTCAGGCTGGTAGGCCGCGAGGTCGGCTTCGGTCAGTGCGCCGCCGGTCTCGCGCGCGAAGCGGGCCAGAGCCGCCGCGATCTCGCCGCGGTAGAAGGCCTCGCCGCCGCTTTCAGCAATCAGCCTCAGGCTGCGCGCCGCATCGGCAAAGCGAAACAGCTCGCCGACCTCGGGCGCGCGGCCCCTGGGCAGGAAGGCCTGCGCAAAGCCGGGCTGCGACGTCAGCTCAGTGAGTGCGGCCGCCATCGCCCACTTGCCCTGCACGATGGGCGGCACGGCATAGCCGCGCGCGGCAATCTCGATGGCGGGCTGCATCAGCTCGGCAAAGGGCAGCTTGCCGAAGCGCTGGCTCAAGGCCATCCAGCCACCGACCGCGCCGGGCACGGTGACCGAACCCCAGCCCCGCTTGGGCATGACCTGACCCTCGAAGAAATCCGGTGTCCAGGCCGCAGGCGCGGGGCCCGAGGCGTTCAGGCCATGCAGCTGCTGTCCGTCCCACAGGATGCAGAAGGCATCCGAGCCCAGGCCGTTGCTGCACGGCTCCACCAGCGTCATGCAGGCCGCGGCAGTGATGGCCGCATCGACCGCATTGCCGCCCGCCTGCAGCACGCGCAAGCCGGCCTGGGCCGCGAGCGGATGCGAGGTCGAGACGATGTTGCGCGCGAACAGCGGGCTGCGCCGGCTCGGGTAGCCGGCCTTCCAGTCGAAGGTCTTCATGAGGGTGGATTCTGGCCGTTGTAAGGCTTTGCAACCCGGTCAACGGTCTTCGCAAAGCCGTCGTTGTGGCCACAAGCTTGCGCGAGCCAAACCGAAATCCGAAACCACCCTGGAGCCCTCAAGATGAACACGCTGAAGACCACCATCGCTACCGCCCTCATCACGCTCGTCTCGGGCGTGGCACTGGCGCAGACCCCCGCTCCCGCCGCGACCGCCGCTCCGGCCGCCGCGAAGACCACGACCACCACCGCCGCTGCTCCCGTCGCCGCGACCGTGGCCCAGGCCACGACGACAGCCCCGGCCACTGCCACCATGCCGGCCAAGCCCGCTGCCGCGACCACGACGCCTGCGGCCCCGGTTGCCGCAACCGCCCCCGCCGAGGCTGCCAGCAGCGCCAAGCATGCCGGCAAGCACCATGGCAAGAAGCACGCTGCCGCGGCCAAGGCCGACGCAGCCGCCAAGACCGAGACCAAGACGCAGTAAGCGCATCAGCGCTCCGCGCAGGGCCGCAGCTCGCAAGGGCTGCGGCCTTTTTGCTTTCCGACGCTCGCTGGCCGTGAACTGCTTCGCGAAGCGCTTCGCCACCCCCCGCGTCGAGGCGTGTCGCGCGCCAGGGCCGATTCCTAGACTGGCGGGCTATGCAGTCGCCCCTCATCCGCTCGACGCGCGCCCTTGCGCTGACCGCCTCCCTGTTCGCCATCACGGCGGTCCAAGCCGGCCCCATCAGCCTGGGTCTGGACTCCAGCCTCAACCTGCTGGCCTTCGGCAACATGAACGTCAACAGCAGCGACGTCGAGGGCCGCGTCGCCGTGGGCGGCAACGCCAGCATCGGCGGCTACTCCATCAACACCAAGACCGGCTCCAGCGCCCTTTACGGCAACACCGGCCTGACGGTGGGTGGCAACCTCAGTTTCACGAGCGGCTCGATCTGGGGCGGCGCCACCGTCGGCGGCAGCTACACGCCCAATCAATCCGGCACGGTCATGGGCGGCCTCAACAACGGCCAGGGCTTTGCCTTCGCCAGCGAATACCAACGCCTGAGCGCGCTGTCGACCTCGCTGGACGCGCAGGCCAACACCGGCGTGGCCGTGGACCAATGGGGCACGCTGCACTTCAATGCCGCGGGCCTGTCGCTGGCCGTCTTCGACGTCAGCGCCTCGGACGCGCTGAAGAACATGCAGATCGACGCCCTGGCCGACGGCGCCCAGGTGCTGATCAATGTGCACGGCACATCGGTGGACTTCGGCAACCACGGCTACACCGGCTTCAACAAGGGTCAGGTGCTGTTCAATCTGCCCGAGGCCGCCAGCGTGCTGCTCAACGGCGGCATCAACGCCTCGCTGCTGGCCACGAATGCCAGCGTCGGCCAAGGCTGGGGCCAGATCAACGGCCAGGTCGTCGTGAAGGACTGGAACAGCAGCGTGCAGGTCAACGATGCACCCATGCCCAACAGCCGCCCCAACCAGCTGCAACGACTGCCTGAGCCGGCCTCGCTGGCCCTGGTGGGACTGGGCCTGGCGGCAGCCGGCCTCGCCCGCCGCCGCCGCGCCTGATCAGTCGTCCCTTCAGCGGATGGGCGCGATTTCCTTCAGCGCCTTCACGGCGCCAGCGCCCATGGCCGCGCCGAAGCGCTTGGCCAGCCGCTCGGCGACGTTGTCGCGCAGCGTGTAGTCGATGACGTCCTCGGCCTTGACGACCTCGCGGGCCACATAGTCGAGATTGCCGAAGTGATCGGCCAGGCCGAGCTTGACGGCCTGCTCCCCGTTCCAGAACAGGCCCGAGAAGATCTCCGGTGTCTCCTTCAGCCGCTTGCCGCGGCCTTCGCGCACGACGGCGATGAACTGCTGGTGGATCTGGTCCAGCATGGCCTGGGCATAGCCGCGCTGCTTGGCGCTCAGGGGACTGAACGGGTCCAGCATGCCCTTGTTCTCACCGGCGGTCAGCAGGCGGCGCTCGACGCCGACCTTGTCCATCAGGCCGGTGAAGCCGAAGCCGTCCATCAGCACGCCGATGGAGCCGACGACCGAGGCCTTGTCGACATAGATCTCGTCGGCGGCCGCGGCGATGTAGTAGGCGCCCGACGCGCAGATCTCCTCGACGACGGCGTAGACCGGCTTGTCGTAGAGCTTCTTCAACCGAAGGATCTCGTCGTAGACGATGCCGGCCTGCACCGGGCTGCCGCCGGGCGAGTTGATGCGCAGCACGACAGCCTGGGCCGAGTCGTCCTTGAAGGCATCCTTCAGCGCGGCGAGCAGCTGCTCGGCGCTGGCCTCGGTGTCGGCGGCGATCTCGCCGCGCACCTCGACGAGGGCGGTGTGCGGCGTCGTCGTCGTCGTGACGTGGCGGCCCTGCAGCCACAGGCTGTAGACCAGCAGGCCCGCGACCAACAGCCAGAACAGGCGGAACACCATGCGCCAACGCCTCTCGACGCGGCGCTCCTGCAGGAACTCGCGCGCCAGTTGGGCCAGCACGGCTTCATGCTGGGGCGCGACCAGCGGTGGCGGCGCGGCCACGCCCATGGGCTCTTGCATGGGCGGCGGCAGGGAGTCGTCGGGGGTGTTCATGTCAATCTTCGAAGGCAGGTTTGGTGTCGCGCGTCGGGTGCCAGAACACCTCGCCGTCGCGCTCGGTCAGCTCGATCTTGGTGAGGCGACCGCGATTGCAGGGGCCCATCAGGCAGTGGCCGGTCAGCGGGTCGTAGACGGCGCCGTGGATGCTGCACATGATGAAGCGCTTGTCGTGGTCCAGGAACTCGCCTTCCTGCCAGTCCATCTCGGTGGGAACATGGGCGCAGCGGTTCAGATAGGCGACAGCCTGGCCGTCGAAGCGCAGCGCGAAGGCCCGCACGTGCTCGCGCCACTGGATCACGTCAAAGCTGATGGCCTTGCCGCGCTCTTCCAGTTCGGCAGAAGCGCACAGGCGTTGCGGCGGGGCGGTGTCCGGCTCAGGCATGTTCGATCAGCCAGTCGTGCAGTTCGCGCGTCGAGTGCGCGACGAACAGCGGCTTGAATTCGGCGAAGGTCTCGTGGTCGTGGGCGCCGAAGCTGACCGCCACGCTGGGCACGCCGGCATTCATGGCCAGCTGCAGGTCGTGGGTCGTGTCGCCGATCATCAAGGTGCGCTCCGGCTCGGTGCCGAACTCGCGCATCAGCTCGTTCAACATCTGCGGGTGCGGTTTGGAGCGGGTCTCGTCAGCGGTGCGGCTGCCATCGAAAAGGTGGCCGAGTTCGCTGGACGCCAGCACGCGGTCCAGGCCCACACGGTTCTTGCCGGTGGCCACAGCCAGCCAGTGGTGGCGCGCCTTCAGCGCCTCCAGCATCTCCAGCGTGCCGTCGAACAGTGCCAGCTCGTGCTCCGAGGCGAGATAGTGGTGTCGATAGCGCAGGCCCAATTCAGGATAGCGATCCTCGGCCAGCCCGGGCACGGCATGCTCCAGCGCGTCGCGCAGGCCCAGGCCGATGACGTAACGGCAGTTGTCGAAGTCGGGTTCCGGCAGGCCGATGTCGACGGCGGCGCGCTGGATGCAGCGGGCGATCAGCGCGGTGGAATCGAACAGCGTGCCATCCCAGTCGAAGGCAATCAGGTCAAAGCGTTGGGGGCGGGAAGTCATGGAGGGATTGTCGGCGTTCGGGCTTTCTCTTCCGGCATTCAAGGCTGCTCGACCTTGCGGAATCGCGATGACTGGCCCGGGACCGGCTCCAGCCTGCAGGACCGACGAAAGTCTTCTGCGGCCGGCTGGGTGTACAGCCGGACCTTAGGCGAGTCATTTGTCACCCCGGAAGCGAGCAGGACGTCCCAGATGATTTCGTAGCGCGCTGCCACCTCTCCCGGATTCCCGCCGCAGAAAGCTTCCGAGAGCACGACGTCGACCGGATCGCAGGTGTAGGGAAGCCCTCGCCAATGCCTGGGCTGATAGGGCACGGTGGCCCCGCGCGCCCAACCGGCGAAACGTGGCCTCCACGCATCGAACTGCGCTTGGTCTTCGCTCGCTTCCCCGAACGCCTGCGAGACAAAGCAGGCCTTGGCCGGGCCGGCGGCGTCGATGAGCCTGTCGAAAGTGTCGAGCTGGTTTCGCCGGCTCGCTTCGTACAAGAGCCACTGAGGCCCAGGCCCGCCCGAAATCATCGGCAGCTCGCCGAACTCCGCCATCACGCCGGGCTCGAGCAGCCGCTGCTCTATCACTGGCCAAGGCAATCCGCTGGTGAGCAACTCGTGCGCGTTGCTGGCCCGTTCGTCAACGGTCAAGGGTTTCAGACCCCAACGACGACGGAATCGCTCAACCACGGGATCCTCCGCCTGCGCCCACAGATTGAGCAACCACCAGCGCCGGCTCGTGAGCGATGCGGTCGGCAATGCCTTCTCCGCCAGCCAGTGATAGAGCTCAGGATGGCGTGTGCAGTCCGATGACCGGGTGCAAAGGGCTGCGGTCGCCAGCGGCAATGCAAGGCTCAACCGGCCCTGCTCCGACAAGCGCCTCCAGAACGCCGGCAGCCTGGGCTCGGCACCTTCGACATGGCGCCCCAACTCGTCGGCCCATGTGAAGGCCTGAGACTCTTCTCGCACAAAGCACCACACATCGCCGTCAGCGCCGACGTCGGCCAACAACATGCCACGGTGCCCGGGGCGAGCCGTGTGCTTGTCGCGCAGCGGCTTCATCTCGACCGCCAGCTTCAGCCCCAGCCCATCCAGCCGCTTCTGAACTGCGGCGATCCGGCGTTGGGTCAATGTCGGCTCCACCCGCGCGGCCGGCAAGACATGCACGGCCAGCGCTTCCGGCGAGCACTGCCCGGCCCGCACGGCCAGTTTGTCCAGGGCAAGACGTCCTTCAAGCGTCAGGCGGTCCGTGCCGGCTTCGAACTGCAGGGCAATGAGGGAAGGAGGCGAGAGAGACAGGGCGGTCGCAAAGGACCCAGCCAAGGCCGCAGCGGCGATGAAGGCCACCCGTGCCAGCCTTCCCAACACCTGCCACGACCTCATGCCCCTCCCGCCACCAGATGCTGACAATCGACGGGCAGCGGCGCCTCGCAGGTCACCGTTTCCCCCGTCGCCGGATGCTGGAACTGCAGCCGTCTTGCATGCAGGAACATGCGATCGAACTTGGTCGGGCCACGCGCAAGTTCGCGGTTCTTCTCGAAGTCGCCGTATTTGGGATCGCCGACGATGGCGTGGCCGGCCTGCTGCAGGTGCACGCGGATCTGATGGGTGCGGCCGGTCTTGATGGTGACGTCGAGCAGGCTGAAGCGCGGCGTCTTCTGCATCACCTTGACAAGGCTGATGGAGCGCTTGGCTTCCTCTTCACCTTCCTTGCCGGGCCTGACCCAGCGTTCGCCGTCGCTGCCGACGAACTTCACCAGCGGCACGTCGATGACCTTGAGCTTGGCCGGCCATTCGCCCCAGACCAGGGCCGCATAGGTCTTGCCTGTTTCACGCTCGCGCAACTGGTCCTGAAGGTTGACGAGGGCGCTGCGCTTCTTGGCGATCATCAGCAGGCCCGAGGTTTCCTTGTCCAGGCGGTGCACCAGTTCCAGGAACTTGGCCGTTGGCCGCGCACGGCGCAGGGCCTCGATGACCCCGTAGCTGACGCCCGAGCCACCATGCACGGCGACGCCGGCCGGCTTGTCGATGACAAGAAGATGTTCGTCCTCAAAGACAACGGGGAACTCGCGCGCCGGGGCCTCGGGCAGGGCCGCCTTCTCGGGCACGCGCACCGGCGGGATGCGCACCTCGTCACCCAGCTCAAGCCGCGTGTCGGCCTGCGCCCGGCCCTTGTTGACCCTCACCTCACCGGCGCGGATGACACGGTAGACATGGGTCTTGGGCACGCCCTTGAGCTCGCGCAGCAGGAAGTTGTCCAGGCGCTGACCGGCCGAACCTTCGTCCACCACCACCCGCCGAACCGCGGGTTTGTCCGTACTCACGGCGGCTACCGACCCCGTGGCAGGGGCGCCATTGCCTACCCCTATAATCCTTTTCACCACGTTGCTGCCGTAAGTGTTTGATTCTTTTGATTTTAGCGGCGACAACGCGGGGCTCGAAGGGCTTGCCCCTCGGGTCACAACAGGCGATGCAACGCATCCTGTGGCCGACAGGCTGTTTCCCCAAGTGAAACAGCGGTCAGCGGCACGGTGTGGCAGAGCGATGACACCCGGAACCCACCCGGCCTCTCTTCAACGGCTAGCAGCCCAAAGAGATCCGGTTGCCGAACAAGGTTTTCACGGCGCGAGACGGCGCGGCCCGATTCAACGACCAGGCCGCAACAGCTCGCACCAGCGTCCAGCCCTCCTTCGCGGATGAGCCCCTTCCTCCCCCACCCGATGCGCCCCGCCGCGCGACCCCAGCCAGAAGCTGCGGTGGTCGTCCGGCCCGGCGCGCTCGCGTTCACGCGCGGCTGGGTCGAGGCAGAGCTTCGCCGCGGCATGAAGGCCCGGTCGCATGCGCCAACGCCGCTCGGCGTCTGACCTTCCGTCAGAAACCCGAGCGGTCCAGGGCACTCCTTCCACGGTTCCACGCTGTCGCTCGTGCGTCTTGAACGCCACCTTTGGGTGGCATGACGTGGCGCGTTCCTGCACGGGACGCGCGAAGGAGTGATGACATGAAACGCATGCTGATCAATGCGACGCAGCCGGAAGAGCGGCGCCTCGCGATCGTTGATGGCCAGAAGCTGCTGGACTTCGAGACCGAAATCGAAGGCCGCGAACAGCGCAAGGGCAACATCTACAAGGCCGTCGTGACGCGGGTCGAGCCCTCGCTCGAAGCCTGCTTCGTCGACTACGGTGAGGACCGCCACGGCTTCCTGCCGTTCAAGGAAATCTCGCGCACCTTCTTTCGCGAAGGCACCGACGTCAAGAACGCGACCATCAAGGACGCGATCAAGGAAGGCCAGGAACTGCTGGTCCAGGTCGAGAAGGAAGAGCGCGGCAACAAGGGCGCCGCCCTGACCACCTTCATCTCGCTGGCCGGCCGCTACCTCGTGCTGATGCCCAACAACCCGCGCGGTGGCGGCGTGTCGCGCCGCATCGAGGGTGAGGACCGCGAGGAGCTGAAGGAAAACCTCGACCAGCTCGAGTACCCCAAGGGCATGTCCCTGATCGCCCGCACCGCCGGCATCGGCCGCTCCGCGCCCGAGCTGCAGTGGGACTTGAACTACATGCTCAAGCTCTGGTCCGCGATCGACGACGCGGCCAAGGGCGGCAAGGGCGCTTACCTGATCTACCAGGAATCCAGCCTGGTGATCCGCGCCATCCGCGACTACTTCACGTCCGACATCGGCGAGATCCTGATCGACACGGACGACCTGTTCGAGCAGGCCCACCAGTTCATGAACCACGTGATGCCCGACCAGGGCCATCGCGTGAAGCGCTACCGCGACGACGCGCCGCTGTTCAGCCGCTTCCAGATCGAGCACCAGATCGAGACGGCCTTCAGCCGCACGGTGAACCTGCCCTCGGGCGGCGCCATCGTCATCGACCACACCGAAGCCCTCGTCTCCGTCGACGTCAACTCCGCCCGCGCCACCCGCGGCGGCGACATCGAAGAGACCGCCACCCGCACCAACCTCGAAGCGGCCGACGAAATCGCCCGCCAGATGCGCCTGCGCGACCTCGGCGGCCTCATCGTCGTCGACTTCATCGACATGGAGGAGAGCAAGAACCGCCGCGATGTGGAGCAGCGCCTGCGCGATGCCTTGCGCCAGGACCGCGCCCGCGTGCAGTTCGCCTCCATCAGCAAGTTCGGCCTGCTGGAAATGAGCCGCCAGCGCCTGCGCCCGGCGCTCAGCGAAGGCAACCACATCACCTGCCCGCGCTGCAACGGTACCGGCCACATCCGCGACACCGAGTCGAGCGCGCTGCAGATCCTGCGCATGGTCCAGGAAGAGGCCATGAAGGACAACACCGCCGCCGTGCACGTGCAGGTGCCGGTGGAAGTGACCTCGTTCCTGCTGAACGAGAAGCGCACCGAGATCACCAAGATCGAGCTCAAGCAGCGCGTCACCGTGCTGCTGGTGCCCAACAAGCATCTCGAGACGCCCAATTACAAGCTCGAGCGCCTGCGCCACGACGACCCGCGCCTGGAAAACCTGCAGGCCAGCTACACGATGATCGAGGAGCCGGACGACGAGGTGGGCATCACCCGTCGCGACGCCGGCGACAAGAAGAACAAGCAGGAACCGGTCATCAAGGGCATCCTGCCCGAGCAGCCCGCACCGGTTGCCGCCCCGGCACCCGTCGTGCCTGCACCGGCCCCCATCGTCGCCCCGCCGCCCCCGGCGCCGGCGCCGGCTCCCGAGGCCAAGGGCTTCTTCAGCCGCCTGTTCAGCTTCTTCGGTGGCGGCACGCCCGCGCCGGCCCCCGTGCCGGCCGTCGAGGCTCCGGCGGCTGCCCCTGCCACCACCGACAAGCCCAAGCGCGAAGGTGGCCGTGACGGCCGCCGCGATGGTGGCCGCCGTGGCGAACGCGGTGAGCGTGGCGAGCGCGGCGAGCGCGGCGAACGCGGCGAACGCAACGAGCAGCGTGGCCAGGGTGGCCGCCGCGATGGCAAGTCCAGCGAAGGACGCAGCGACCGCGGTGACCGCAAGCCGCGTGGCGAAGGCGGCGAGAAGCCCGAACAGCAGCAACAGCGTCCGGAGCGCAGCGAGCGCGCCGAACGCGGTGAACGCAACGAGCGCGGTGACCGCGGTGGCGAACGCGGCGAACGTGGTGAACGAGGCGAGCGCCGTCCGCGCGGCGAGCGCCAGGAGCGCCAGCCCACCGAGGCCGTGGCGGCCCCGCTGGCCGCCCCGCTGAGCGAAGACCTGGCCGCCGTCCATGACGCGCCGCCGGCCTTCGTCGACAGCCAGGCCGAAGCCGCCCTGCCCCCGACCGGTGACACGCCGGCCGGTGAAGAGCGCCAGGGCCGCGGCCGCCGCCGCCGTCGTGGTGGCCGTGACCGTGACGACCAGGCGGGCGCCGGCACCGAAGGCAGCACCGAGGCCAGCGCGGAAGCGCCGGCCGAGGCCGAGGCCGTTGCTGAAGCCGCTCCGGCTGCTGAAGGCGATGACGCTGGCGAAGGCCATGGCCGCGACGGTCGCCGTCGTGGTGGCCGCAACCGCAATCGCAACCGCCGCGAGGAAGGTGCCGTCGAAGGCCAGGAAGCCGCTGCGGGTGAAGCAGCAGCCCCGATCCAGAGCTCGCTGATCGAAGACGCGATGGCCAGCACGGCTGCGCCGGCCGCGCCGGCCCCCGTGCAAGTGATCGCTCCGCCGCCGCCCGCTCCGGCACCGGCCCCTGTCGTCGAGGCCTTCAAGCTGCCGATGGGCGAACTGCAAGCCATCGCCGAAGGTGCCGGCCTGCAATGGGTCAATTCCGATGCCGACAAGATCGCTGCCGCCCAGGCTGCCATCGCCGCCGAACCCGCGCCGGCTGCGCTGGGCCGCGAGCCCGCGCCGGTCGTCGTCGTCGACGAAGGTCCGCTGGTGCTCGTCGAGACCCGCAAGGACCTGAGCCAGGTCAAACTGCCGTTCGAGGCATGACCCTTCAGGGTTGATCCCTAGAACGCCGCTCGGTCACAAGCCGAGCGGCGTTTTCCATTCAGAGCTTCATCGAGGCTGACATGAGCACCATCACCGCGACCACCGACGCGACCACCCGGCCGGCCAAGATGCCGGCGCAGATTCCCTACATCATCGGCAACGAGGGATGCGAGCGCTTCAGCTTCTACGGCATGCGCAACATCCTGACGGTCTTCCTGATGACCAGCTTGCTGCTGGCCGTGCCGGAGAGCATGCGCAAGGCCGAGGCCAAGGAGGTCTTCCACACCTTCGTCATCGGCGTCTATTTCTTCCCGCTGCTGGGCGGCTGGCTGGCCGACCGCTTCTTCGGCAAGTACCCGACCATCTTCTGGTTCAGCATCGTCTACTGCGCGGGCCATGCCTGCCTGGCCCTCTTCGACGACAACATCAGGGGTTTCTACTTCGGCCTGTTCCTGATCTCGCTGGGCTCGGGCGGCATCAAGCCCCTGGTCAGCAGTTTCGTCGGCGACCAGTTCGACAAGAGCAACCGCACGCTGGCCCAGAAGGTCTATGACGCCTTCTACTGGATCATCAACTTCGGCAGCTTCTTCGCGTCGCTGTTCATGCCCATCCTGCTGAAGGAGTTCGGTGCGCGCGTCGCCTTCGGCATCCCGGGCCTGCTGATGCTGGTGGCCACCCTCATCCTGTGGAGCGGCCGCGAGAAGTATGTGCACCAGCCGGCGCGTGGCGCCAATCCGGACAGCTTCATCAAGGTGGTGGCAACGGCGCTCAAGGCTGGCGGTCTCGGCATGGGCGTTGCGGCCCTTGGCTTTCTCGGTGCGGCCTACAGCCTGAGCCAGATGAACGGCCTGGGCTTCGTGCCGGCGGTCTGCCTGGCCCTGGTGCTGGTGATGGGCTTTGGCGGCCTGGGGGCCTCGCTGCAGCTGGACCGCGCCCGCGGCAGGCACTCGGACGAAGCCGTCGACGGTGCGCGCGCCGTGCTGCGCCTGCTGGTGCTGTTCGCCCTGGTCACGCCGTTCTGGTCCCTGTTCGACCAGAAGGCCTCGACCTGGGTGCTGCAGGCCGACCAGATGACCAAGCCCGAGTGGTTCCAGTCGTCCATGATGCAGGCGCTGAACCCGGCCCTGGTGATGATCCTCATCCCCTTCAACAACCTGGTGCTCTACCCCATGGTGGAGAAGATGGGCATCAAGGTGACGGCGCTGCGCCGCATGGGCCTGGGCATCGCGCTGGCCGGCGTGGCCTGGATCGTCGTCGGCATCATGCAGCTGTGGCTGGACAGCGGCGACAAGGTCAGCATCGTCTGGCAGATCCTGCCCTATGCCATCCTGACCCTGGGCGAGGTGCTGGTCTCGGCCACCGGCCTGGAATTCGCCTACAGCCAGGCGCCGCTGTCCATGAAGGGCACCATCACCAGCTTCTGGAACCTGTCGGTGACCATCGGCAACCTGTGGGTGCTGCTGTCCAACGTCAGCGTGAAGAGCCCGTCGGCCCTGGAGGCCATCAAGTCGACCGGCTACAGCGAGACGGCCTGCCTGATGTTCTTCTTCGCCGGCTTCGCGCTGCTGGCGGCCACGCTGTTCGGCCTGGTCGCGCGGCGCTATCCGATGCAGGACAACTACCGCGCTTGAGGCCTCCGGGGAGGTCATGACAAGGCCACTGCTGAAGATCGCCCTGCATCTCGCCATCGGCGCGTGGGGCATTTCGCTGGTAGGCGCCAGCCAGGCACAGGCCGGCAACGCGCCGCCTCCTGCCACAGCCAGGAAACTCACGGCCGCCGAAGAAGAACTGCTGGTGGCCGTCGAGTCGACGTGGACGGACTTCGTCGACAAGGCGGCACGCCAGGACAGGCGGGCGCTCGAGCATCTGGCGCCTGGGCTCCGCGAGGAATATGCAAGGCCAAGCATGTTTGCCGCCCTGACCCAGATCAAATCAAGGCAGAAGGACTTTGGCGTCACCGACATCGACAAGACGTGGGCCAGGCTGGCATCGGTCTTGACCAGCAAAGGCACCGACCATCTTCAGGTGGTGGTGCTGGAGAAGAGAGGCGGCCGCTGGTACATCACGGCGATGTAGCGGCCCAGCCCTCCTGGCCCGCAAGAATGCGGGTGAAATTACCCGTGCCGGTTCCTCGCGACACCGCTGCTGCGCTCTACGATGCCGCCCGCTTGCTTGACCGCGCGGCTTTTCTTTTTCCGGCTCACGATGAACGAAGCCCCTCCTCACCGCCCCTACGTCGATCCCACCCAGGTCGATCACGATCGGCCGCCCGCCCCGCCCCCGGCGGAAGCTGAGCCAGCGGCCTGGCAGCAAGCTTCGCACCGGCCGCGCCCTGCAACCGCCCCCCACCCGAAACGGCGGCAGACGGTAGCGCAGAAGCCGTCCAGCCGCGGCTATTTCGCCCGCCACTGGCATGGCGAGATGAGCCTGGTGCGCGCCTACTGGGTCAACAACATCCTGGTGGCCACGCCGCTGGCCTTCCTGCTGACGGGGCTGATGACCTGGATCAGCGTCAAGGGCGACTCGCTGCAGGTCAGCGCCATCACGCTGTTGATCGGCGTGCCGCTGCTGATGTCGCTGGACGTCTGGTGCATCGTCGGCGGCTGGCGTTCGGCGGACCACTACCTGCGCGAGGACGGCTCGCTGCTGTGGGGCTGGCTGGCGCGCCTCACGCTCGCCCTGGGCGCTCTGCAGCTGCTGGCGTCCATCGTGTTCGGCTTCCTGCCCAGCGTCGGCGAATACTGGTCCATGGCCCGCGGCATCGACCCCATCGGGCAGGCCAAGTTCACCTTCTCGCCGGATGGCCGCAGCCTGAAGCTGGAAGGCGTCATCGGCATGGGCGACGGCGAGCGCATGCGCAAGCTGCTGGACAGCGACGCGGCCAAGGACATCAAGCGCGTCGAGCTGGTCTCGCCCGGCGGCCGCGTGCGCGAGGCCGAACGCATGGCCGCGGCCCTGAAGTCGCATGGCCACGCCAGCCGCGCCGTGGGTACCTGCGCCAGCGCCTGCACCCTGGTCTTCCTGGCCGGCCAGCCGCGTCATCTCACGCCCACGGGCGAACTGGGCTTTCACCGCGCCTCCACCGGCACCTACAACCCGGTCTTCGAGGAGCTGGCCAATCAACAGCTCGCCAAGACCTACACCGAGCTGGGCCTGCCCCAGCCCATGATCGACAAGACGCTGCGCACGCCGTCGCGCAGCATGTGGTTCGTGCCGCGCGAGGAACTGCTGTCCTATTCGCTGATCGCGCCCTCGCCGCGCACCCTGGCCGTCCCCCTGCCCGACGCCAGCGCCCGGCCGACCGACCTCACCGACGCCCTGCACATGCACCCTGTCTGGGAGGCCCTGGACCGGCGCATGCCGGGCACCGTGGACGAGGTGTCCAAGCGCATGTGGGAGGCCCGCACGGCCGGTGCCGCCGATGAAGTGGTGCAGGCCACCGCGCTGCCGGTGCTGGCCCGCCAGATGCCGGACCTGATCAACGCCACCGACCCCATCCTGCGCCGGCGCTATGTGCAGCTGGTGTCCGAGCAGCTCAAGGCCCTGCGCGGCCCCACCGGCGCCGGCGCCTGCCGTGACCTGATCGAGGGGCGCATGAGCGCCCGTCCACAGTTGCCCGAGGGGCTGCAGGTGCAGGAGGCGCAATGGCTGCAGGAGGCCGCTGATGGCACTCCGGCGCGCCGCCAGGGCAAGCCGCCCAGCGCCATCGAGATGGAGGTGCTGGAGCGTTCGGTGGGGCCCAGCGCCCTGGGCATGCTGGCGCGGATCTGGGCCGACACGCCGGATGCGGCCAAGCCCGGCCCCAGCTGCGATCCCGTCATCGCCATGCTGGACCGCCTGCAGAACCAGCCGCCGGCCCGCCGCGAACTGGCTTCGCGCCTGCTTTTCCAGCCAGGTCACTGATCAGGATCGCACAAGTTCTTCCGGGTGAAATTACCCGAGCCAGCTGACGCAGGCCCGGCCATCACCCCTTCTACGATGCCGCCCGGCCGCCAGCCCGGCGCACTTTTCTGGAGTTTTCCGTGACCTTCACTTCCCCGTTGCGCCTCAGCCTGCTCGGCACCCTGCTCGTCCTCAACCTGGCTGCCCAGGCCGCCCCCGCCGCGCCCGTCGCCGTCAGCTTCGACACCACGCCCCGCGCAGGCCAGCAGCAGCGCCAACAGATCGACCTGCAGGCCACGATGAAGTTGCGCGTGGAAACCACCGCCGACGCCACCGAGGAGCAGCGTGCCAAGGTGGCCAAGTCGGCCGAGAACATCGAGCGCATGGGTGCGATGAAGATGGCCATGCGCATGGAGCACACGCTGAAGGTGGCCGCGCCCGACGCCCAGGGCTGGCTGCCGATGACGGTGGCTGTCGGCGTCAAGGGCGGCAGCGTGGAGGTGGGCGGCAAGGCCCAGCCCATGCCCAACCTCTCCAAGGCCGACATGAGCTTTGCCGCGCGCTTCAACCCCAAGGACTTCGGCTTCGAACTGCAGACCGTCAATGCCGGCACGGCCGAGGGCAACGAGCTGATGCGCCAGATGGGCAACAAGACGATCGGCGACTCCCTGCAGCTGTTCAAGGCGCTGAGCCAGCGCCCGCTGAAGATCGGCGAAAGCATCGAGGTGCCGCTGAACATGTCGCTGCCCATGCCCCTGCCCGGCGGCGCCAACAACATGCAGGGCCTGTTGCGCTACACCCTGGCCCGCGTGGACAAGGGCGTGGCTCATTTCGACCTCGGCATGGACGTGAAGATGGAACTCAACACGCCGGTGCCCAAGCCGGCGGGCGCCGCTTCTGCCGCTTCCGCCGCCGATGGCGAGGCCGCCGATACCCCGCCGCAGATGCTGCACATGCTCATCAACGGCAGCGGCAAGGGCACGAGCTCGCTGCGCCTGTCCGACCGCCTGCCGCTGGCCAGCCGCCTTGCCATGGACATGAAGATGACCATGGACGGCCCGGACAACGGCCGCATGCTCATCGACATGGACATGGTGGTGGCGTCCCAGGGCGAGTCCCTGGCCAAGCCGGCCGCGAAGAAGAAGCCCTGATTCGAGGCTAGGGCGCCGTCGTCTCGACGACGACGAAGGCGACGGCGTAGTCCTGCTCGTCGCTGACGGTCACATGGGCCCGCAGGCCGCGGGCCGCAAACCATTCGGCCAGCGCGCCATGCAGCGCGATCTCGGGCTTGCCGCTGCGGGCCTTGACGACCTCCATGGCGCGCCAGGTCATGGGCATGCGCATCCCCATGCCGATGGCCTTGGAGAAGGCCTCCTTGGCCGCGAAGCGCGTCGCCAGATAGGCCTCGCCGCGCGCCTCGACCTTGGCGCGGCGCTCGCGGAAGACGGCAAGCTCGTGCGGCCCCAGCACCTTCTCGGCAAAGCGCTCGCCGCGCCGCGCCAGCGTGGCGCGGATGCGGCGGATGTCGCAGACGTCGGTACCGATGCCGTAGATCATGGGAAGGCGATGACCTCGTTGGCGATGGCCTGGCCATCCAGCATGAAGTGAGTCTGGCCGATGTTCTGGCCACCCTCCCGGACATAGAAGCGCAGCGCCCCCGCGTTGCCCACCCAGACGCTGAGCCACAGACCTTCGCCGGGCCACGTCTCACGGGCAGCCTGCAGCAGCAGGGAGCCCAAGCCGCGGCCGGTGCAGGGCGGTGCGACGTAAAGCCTTTTCAGCTCGACCTGCGCCGCCGCCGTCACCGGTGCACCCACGCCGCGCACGGTCTGGGCAAAACCTTGCAGGGCGGCGCCCTCTTCCAGCACCCACAGCGCCTGCTGCGGGTCGGCCAGCGCGACCTCGAAGGCCGCGGGCGTGAACGATTCGTCCAGATAGCCCAGGAAGCGCTGCTCGACGCCCTCGCCGGCATAACTGTCCAGCCACACCCAACGGGCCAGTGCGGCCAGGCGGGGCGCATCGTCCGCTCGGGCGCGGCGCAAGTTCATGTGTAGGCCGTGGCGATGACGCGCAGATAGGCCTGCACTGTCTCTGCATAGCCCAGCTCGAGCGCATCCGCGATCAGTGCATGACCGATGGAAGCCTCCTGCACGCCCGGCACATGGCGCAGGAAGAGGCTGAGGTTGTCGCGGTTCAGGTCGTGGCCGGCGTTGATGCCCAGGCCCACCTTCAGGGCCGCCTCGGCCGTGGCCGTGAAACCGGCCAGCACGGCGTCCTGGCTCTCGGTGCCGAAGGCGCTGGCGAAGGTCTCGGTATAGAGCTCGATGCGGTCGGCACCCAGTTCCGCCACGGCGGCCATGGCCGCGGGGTTGGGGTCCATGAAGAGGCTGACGCGCACGCCCAGGTCCTGGGCCTCGCGGATCAGCGGCTTCAGGCGCTCGGCGTCCTGCGGCAGGGTCCAGCCATGGTCGGAGGTGAACTGGTCTTCGGAATCCGGCACGAAGGTGACCTGGTGCGGCCGGTGCTTGCGCACGAAGTCCATCAGGTTCTGCGTCGGATTGCCTTCGATGTTGAACTCGGCCTGGGGCCAGTCCTTCAGGAAGGCAGCGAGGTCATCGACGTCGCCGGCACGGATGTGGCGCTCATCGGGCCGCGGATGCACGGTGATGCCCTGGGCACCGGCCAGCAGGCAGGCATCAGCGGCGCGCAACACGCTGGGGATGCCGAGATGGCGCGTGTTGCGCAGCAGCGCAACCTTGTTGACGTTGACGGACAGGGCGCAGCGGGCGCCGGCATGGGCGAGCGGGTTCATGGGGTCAGGAATCGAGCAGTTGTTGCACGTCCACCATCAGCGCGCGTGTGCGCAGCGGCTGGTGGCCCAGATGGTAGTGGAGCAGGCCCCGCAGCGTGGTCTTCAGGGTCTGGGGCGCAGCAGCGCAGGCCTGGCGCAGTGCAGCCATGCTGCCGTGCAGCAGCGCGGCCTGGAGTTGGATCAACAGCGTGCCCGGCAGGCTGGCATCGCCCGTGGGCGGGATGAGGCCGGATTCGGCCGACAGCTGATAGCGTCGCGCCGGTTCGATGGGCGCCTGCGTGGGCGTGACCACGCTGAGGTCGGGCAGCAGGCCGAGCTCCGCCAGCAGCTTCAGCTCGAAGGCGCGCAGCGCGGTATCGCCATCGCCCAGATGGGCCAACGTGTCGGCGTAGGCGTCGAAGAGCTGGGGATGCGGGTCGTGCCGCGCCAGCAGCTTGAGCAGCAGTTCGTTCAGGTAGTAGCCGGAGAACAGCGCGGCGCCGCTGGGCAGCGTCGCGCCGCCTCCCCATTCGGCGCCGCGCAGCGTCTGCACGTCACCGCCATCGGCCTTGGCGGGCTTGGACAGGCTGACGTTGATGCGCTGCAGCGGCAGCAGCACGGCGCGCAGCTGGGAGTAAGGCCGCTTGGCCCCCTTGGCCGCGACGGCGATGCGGCCGCTCTCGCGCGTGAACAGGTCAAGGATGAGACTGGACTCACTCCAGTCATGCTGGTGCAGCACATAGGCCGGCTGCACCGAGGGCGTTCTGGGACTCACTCGTACCCGTAGGAGCGGAGGTGTTCCTCCGTGTCCGCCCAGCCCGAGCGCACCTTGACCCACAGCTCCAGGAACACCCGGCCGTCCATCAGATGCTCCAGCTCCTGGCGCGACTCCGAACCGATGCGCTTCAGGCGCTCGCCGCCCTGGCCGATGATCATGCCCTTGTGGGCGTCGCGCTCGACGACGATGCTGGCGCTGATGCGGCGCAGCTCGCCCTCCTCTTCCCATTTGTCGATGACGACGGTGGAGGTGTAGGGCAACTCGTCGCCGGTCAGGCGGAACAGCTTCTCGCGGATGATTTCGCTGGCCAGAAACTTCTCGCTGCGGTCGGTCAGCGCGTCTTCCTCGTAGAACCAGCCCTGCTCGGGCAGATAGGGCTTGAGGATCTTGAAGAGGCGCGTCACGTCGGCCTCCTTCTTGGCCGACAGCGGCACGAACTCGGCGAAGTTGCGGCGCTCCTGCATGCCCTTCAACCACGGCGCCAGCTCGGCGCGGCGGTGCACGGCATCCAGCTTGTTGGCGATCAGCACGACAGGCTTGTCCTCGGGCAGCAGGCCGAGCACCTTGGCGTCGTCTAGGCCGAAGCGGCCGGCCTCGACAACGAAGAGCACCAGGTCGACGTCGGCCAGCACGCCGTGCACCGTGCGGTTCAGCGTGCGGTTCAGCGCGGCGTTGTGTTTGGTCTGAAAGCCCGGCGTGTCGACGAAGACGAACTGGGCCTCGTCGACGGTGCGCACACCGGTGATGCGGTGGCGGGTCGTCTGGGCCTTGTCGGAGGTGATGCTGACCTTCTGGCCGACCAGGGCGTTCAGCAGCGTGGATTTGCCGACGTTGGGGCGGCCGACGATGGCGATGAGGCCACAGCGCTGGGGAACTTCGGTAGCAGGCTTGGTCTCGGTGGTCATGATTTGCCTCGTTCGGCGGTCAGTCTATCCAGCAGGCGGCGGGCGGCCTCCTGCTCGGCGGTGCGGCGAGAGCGCCCCTCGCCCAGCTCGGCCGCATCCAGGGCCGGCACGGCGCATTCGACCTCGAAGGTCTGGGCATGGGCCTGGCCGCGCGTGGCGACGATACGGTAGCTCGGCACGGCGATGCGGCGGGCCTGCAGCCATTCCTGCAGCGCGGTCTTGGCGTCCTTGGCGAAGTCGCCGGCGCTGCTCGCCGTGGCGATGGTCTCGCCCAGCAGGCGGCGCACGATGGCGAGCGCGGCGTCGTACCCGGCGTCCATGTAGGCTGCGCCCAGCACCGCCTCGACGGCATCGGCCAGGATGGACGGGCGCTGCGCGCCGCCACCGCGGGCCTCGCCGTCCGACATCTTCAGCACCGCCGGCAGATTGAGGGTCAAGGCCAGCTTGTGCAGGCTGTCCTCGCGTACCAGGTGGGCGCGCACCCGGGTCAGATCGCCCTCGTCGGAGCCGGCATAGCGCTCGTAGAGCAGGCTGGAGACGGCCAGGCTCAGCACAGCGTCGCCAAGGAATTCCAGGCGCTCGTTGTGGTCTGAGCCATAGCTGCGATGGGTGATCGCCCGCACCAGCAGCTCGGACCGCTGGAAGCGGTGGCCGAGGCGTTTTTGCAGGTCGTCCAGCGCGGCGCTCATCGCGTCACCGCGATTTGCCCCGGTACTTGATCATCAGGTAGACCGGGCCGAACATCTCGATTTCCTTGTCCCAGGCAAACTCGATCACGACCTTGTCGTTGCTGTCCTTGGTGACCACGAGATCGGCGGCCGTGACGCTCTGGATGGAGTACTCGATGGTGGTGGCCTTCTCGAACTCCTGGCGCACCTGGGGCACCGTGGCGGGATTGCCGGCCGCGATGCGGTCCACAACCCGTTGGACGGTGTAGTACTCCAACACGGTCGGGAAGACTTTCATGCCGACAACGGCCACAAAGGCGACGACGATACCCCAGAACAGCAGGCCGAACAGCGTGACGCCACGCTGGCTGCGGGAGGGAGCGGAAGGCGAAAGGCGGCGGCTGCTCATCTGGTGCATCAATTGAAGAAGGTACCGATGCGCTTGAGGTTACCGAAATTCATCCAGACCAAGAAGGCCTTGCCGACGATGTTTTCATCCGGCACGAAACCCCAGTAGCGGGAATCGCGCGAGTTGTCACGGTTGTCGCCCAGCATGAAGTAGTGGCCGGCGGGCACCTTGCAGGTCACGCCCTCGACGGTGTAGCGGCAGTTTTCCTGGAAGGGGAAGGGGCCATCGGCACGGTCGGCGCGGAAAAAGGCCTGGGCGTCGGGCTGCACGAGGATCTCATGCTCCTTGTCGCCGAGCTTTTCCATGAAGCGGGGGCGATAGACACGCGGCGAGCCGCTGTCGTCATAGAAATTGCCCAGGGGCTGCGTCGTGGCGAGCTGGCCGTTGATGTAGAGCTTCTGGTTGACGTAGCTGATCTCGTCGCCCGGGACGCCGGCCACGCGCTTGATGAAGTCTGTGCTGGGGTCTTCGGGATAGCGGAAGACCATCACGTCGCCACGCTTGACGTCGTTGATGGGGATGATCTTCTTGTTGATCACCGGCAGGCGGATGCCGTAGTGGAACTTGTTGACGAGGATGAGGTCGCCGACCAGCAACGTCGGCACCATGGAGCCCGACGGAATCTTGAAGGGCTCGAACAGGAAGCTGCGCAGCAGGAAGACGACCAGGATCACCGGGAACAGGCCGGCGGTCCAGTCCAGCCACCAGGGCTGCTGCAGGATCTGCTGACGGGCGGGCTCGATGTCGCCGTCCACGCGGGCGATGCCCTGGGCGGCCAGGGTCTCGCGGCGCTTGGCGTCGTTAGACACCAGGGCCTCGGCTGCCGCGCGGCGGGCCGGCGCGAAATGCAGGCGCTCAGCCAGCCAGTAGAACAGGGTGACAGCCGTCAGCACGAAGAGCAGCAGCGCGAAGTTGCCGTTCCATCGGCCGGCATACCAGCCGCCCAGATAGGCCACCAGGGCCGCATACAAAACGCCGGTGAGAACGCTCATCGATTGAAGGGGCATGGGGAGTTAATCGTCGACCTGCAGGATGGCGAGGAAGGCTTCTTGCGGCACTTCCACGGAGCCGATCTGCTTCATGCGCTTCTTGCCGGCCTTTTGCTTTTCCAGCAGCTTGCGCTTGCGGGTGATGTCACCGCCGTAGCATTTTGCCAGCACGTTCTTGCGCAGCGCCTTGATGTTCTCGCGGGCGATGATGTTGGCGCCAATGGCGGCCTGGATGGCCACGTCGTACATCTGGCGCGGGATCTGCTCGCGCATCTTGGCGGCGACGGCGCGGCCGCGGTACTGGCTCTGGCTGCGGTGCACGATCATGGCCAGCGGATCGACCTTGTCGCCGTTGATCATGATGTCGACCTTGATGACGTCGGCGGCGCGGTATTCCT
>OUNM010839329.1_pt1 | contig 40628 bp, 40 predicted proteins | sample 1769961 | NCBI WGS metagenome assembly OUNM01 (sample SAMEA3914820, study PRJEB12502) | metagenome | biome: forest; material: soil | place: USA | collected 2012-03-12 | depth 0.3 m | reverse complement strand
CTACAAACTGATCCCCGGCGTCGTCTACACTTGGCCGGAAGTGGCAGCAGTAGGATACACAGAAGAAGAGTTGAAAACAGAGGGTAGGGCTTATAAAATCGGTTCTTTTCCTTTCAAGGCATCTGGCCGTGCCAGAGCGAGCATGGACACAGACGGTTTCGTCAAAGTATTGGCCGACAAAGCCACGGATGAAATACTAGGAGTGCACATGATCGGGCCTCGTGCAGCCGACATGATTGCGGAAGCCGTTGTGGCCATGGAATACCGGGCTTCGGCAGAAGACGTAGCCCGTATGTCCCATGCCCACCCTACGTTCACAGAATCGATGCGGGAAGCTTGTTTGGCGGCGACAGAAAACAGAGCTATCCATATTTAACGCGTTCTCATATAGCAAATAAAAAAGGAGGGGCAGCCCTCCTTTTTTATTGTAGACAGTACTGTTGTACGGATTTCTTCTAGTTGTTGATCCCATGTCCCGCCCCAAAACACGCATTGCCCCTACCCCGAGCGGTTTTCTTCACTTGGGCAATGTGTTTTCATTCGCCATCACATGGGCACTTGCCCGCCAAGCAAGCGGCAGTATCGTGCTCCGTATCGACAATCTGGACAATGCCCGATTTCGTCCGGAATATGTGCAGGATATTTTTGATACCTTGTCGTTTTTGGGGATCGAGTACGACGAAGGGCCACGGTCCTTGGAAGAATTTCTCTATTTGGAAAGCCATCCTCCTAGGCAGCATCTTTGTGAGGCCCTACTATCCCAACTCCTAGAAAAAGGAATGCTGTACGCCTGTACGTGCTCCCGAAGCCAGATGGCACACACACCGGAAGGCGGAGACCACCATGTTTGCCTTGAACAAGCGTTGCCTTTTAATACGCCAGGTGCTGCTTGGCGGGTTAAAATCCCCTATGACATGGAAGTGGAATTCGAAGACCTTTTACTCGGGCATGTTGCGGTCCCCTTAGGAAAAGAAATGCCGGATGTCATCGTACGAAAAAAAGACCACCAGCCTTCCTATCAGATCGCATCCCTTTGCGAGGACATCCAGATGGGCTGCAACTTGGTAGTGCGCGGGGAGGACTTGCTTCCGTCCACGGCCACGCAGCTTTATCTTGCCTCGCTCACACACCAACTTTCTTTTACCCACACGACATTTGTACACCACCCATTGATAAAAAATGCCATAGGGGAAAAGTTGTCCAAATCGCGAGGGGAAACTTCGATCCAGTACCTTCGGAAAAATGGAAGCACATCCCAGGAAATTTGGGGACTGATTTCCCGTAAAATGGGTTGGGAGCACCCAGCCAAAGGAGCGGACGATTTCCTGGAGCGGTTTCGCTTGGGACAACTTGCCGGTCTTGCTTCTTGAAAGTCCTCCCTTTTTTATTCAAACCAAAAATCGTAAATCGGGTAACGTTACGCCATGAGTGCCCAAGACCCCCTTTTCGACATCGAATTTGCCAGCCAAATGTTCAAGGCTCTAGGAGACGAAGCAAGGATCCGGGTTCTCAATCTCATTGTCACATATGGCGAGATGTGCATTTCGGACCTGGAACTGGTCTTGGATTTTACGCAAACCAAAACATCCCGACATTTGGGCTATCTTAAGAACTCCGGCCTGTTAAAAGCAAGAAGAAGAGGGCAATGGACGTTTTACTTCTTAAAACCTTCGGTAAAAGAAGCCATTTCCAAATATTTAGAGATCTTAAAAAAGGATCTCTCGCTAAAAAAGGATCTTGAGACCTATAATATTTTGTATTCCAACCGGGAGCTGGCCGCGTACAAAATGACCCAAAGACGATTTTATTGATATACTACCCCTCACTTATGAAATTCGAGAAACATATTTTCATTTGCACCAATCAACGAGAAGGAAAAGAATCCTGTGGCGAAGCAAATGGGATGCGCCTGGTCGAATTGTTCAAGAAAGGGATTGCCCAACGCAAATTGGCTATTCCCGTGCGTGCACAAAGGGCCGGATGTTTGGATGTCTGCTCCTTTGGCCCCGCCCTGGTCGTATATCCGGATGGAGTATTTTATGGTCCTGTATCGGAATCTGACGTAGAAGAAATCATCGAGAGCCACATCGTCCACAATACTCCCGTAGAAAGGTTACGATTATCTTTTTAATCAGAATAAAAGATCGTCTGCGTTTCCCAATGCTTCTCCCTTGAAAAAATACGAGCATCTTTTCTTTGATCTGGACCATACACTATGGGATTTCGAACGCAATTCGGCAGAAACCATCCATGAGGTGTACGACCGCTTGAACTTGGCTGAATTCATCCCTTTCCCAGAAAAGGTATATGCATCGTTTCAGAAAATAAACCGTCATTTGTGGGACGAATATCACCTGAATCTGATTTCAAAAGAAGAGTTGCGTACCCGGAGATTTGAAATGGTCCTCGAACAACATGGTGTGGACGATCCGGTTTTGGCCGAAACATTTTCCGAACTCTACCTCTCTATTTGTCCCCAAAAGACCCATTTGATTCCCCATGCGCTTGAGATATTGGAGTATCTAAAAGACCGCTACCACCTTCATGTCCTGTCGAACGGTTTTGAGGAAACTACCCAACAAAAATTGAATGCAACTGCGCTTAGAAATTATTTCAAAACAGTTTGCACTCCCTCTCATTCAGGATATAAGAAACCGGAACCGGAAATGTTCCTGTTTGCCATGAAGCAAGCCAATGCCTCTATTTCCAATTCCCTCATGATTGGGGACGATCTCCAAGCGGATATTTTGGGAGCTAAAAAATGCGGCATTCCTCAGGTATATTTCAACCCCGACCAGAAGGCGCACGAACATGTGGTTACGCACGAAATAAAAAGTATCCTAGAACTTAAAATCCTGCTTTAGCCAGAAAAAAAGGCGAGGCGAGAAAAATTCCCCGCCTCGCCTTTTTTGCATCAAACTTATCGCTGCACTACAAATTTGGCTTTCCAGCTTTTTCCGGTCCCTGTATTGAGGGTGGCCACATAAAGGCCAGGAGACAATGTGCTCACGTCAAATTGTTGGGTGCCATATACGTTTTGGGCTTCTTTTACCAGCTCGCCTTGCGCATTGTTTATTCTTACCTCATACGGCAATGAAATGGAAGGGACAATGGTCATCTGGGTATTCGCCGGATTTGGATAGATGGATGTTGCACCCGTTTCAAACGATTCTTCTTCGATCCCAGTCGGCGCAGCACCTGTTTCGTACCATGTCACCTTTGTGGGTGTGGTAGCCCCGTCTTCGTACGTAATTTTAAATACTTCGATCCCTATGCCTTTTGCCCACCAACCATAACTCGTTTCTGTGACTGTGTTGGGCGGATAAATTGAAGAAGCGTCTGTCCAAGAGCCATAATTTCTCCCTCGGAAAGACATGGTCCGTGTTGCGACTGTTTTTAAACGAATTGCGTCGTATGTGCCTGTTGGGGTCGTAATGCTGCCATATGCATCCACCGTATCGCCTTTTTCGAACAAAATCGTAGCTTCGATAGAATCGACATTGATGTACGGAAGACTTTGATATGAATAGGCATCTTTTCCTCTGTAGGTTCCTCTCGATAAAGTCATATGCCCCTCTGTAATAGGGAGAGTATAATAGGTCAGTTCTTGTACGGTATTCAATTTCACAGCTTTGCCTAAAGTGCTAGATATAAAAACAAGGCCTGTTAGGCCCACATTATCGGTATTCAGTTGAAAATAGGAATACGTTTTGCCATCTGCATCTTCATTGAAAGCGGCATGAGTGGCAGGAAAGGCGTCAGGATAAGGCGTTTGAGATAAAAGCAGTGTCCCTCCCGTGTCTTGTTCTGTCTTTGTGATCGTCGAGAAATCCCACGTAGTGTTCCCTATTCCACCTGCTGTAAAAGAAGAGATCCCGCTGGTGGCACCTCCTAGCAGATACCCTTTTCCGGCGACAGGCAAGTCGTCCGACGTAATGGTCACTTGCGCATGGGTGATCAATGTTGCAGAGAGAAAAAAATTAATGAGCAGATTTTTTTTCATTGTAGTGGCCGTTTTGTAAATTTATTGTCAAGCAAATTAAACAAATATATCGAAAGTATTAACTGGGCTTGTTTTATTCACGTATATACGGGCATGCGGCAATTCGTAATCTACATCTTGTTATTTCTCTCTGTGGTAGCCTGTGTACCTGCCGGGAAGTTTCACAGCGCGCAAAAGGAATTACAGCAGGAACAGGTAAAATCCCGGGCTATGACTGTCCAGTTGGATTCTACTTTGAGAGCATACCAGGCCTTGAAATCGGATTATAATAATTTGGAGTACGAACTTTCCGAATCGGAGCGGTATGCTTCCTTTAGCGATTACGAGCTCGCCAAAAAATTAGACCAGGACCGGATCGAAACCCAACGTTTGACCAACGAATTAAAAGTCGCCCGAAGGGAGGCCGTCTATACTTCTTGGATTTCCCAAAAAAGAGCGGACGCGTTTGCGGCAGATGCCCATTGCGTTTTGGACACACTTTCCGACCAATTGTTTGTACTTCAGAAACAAAATAGTGTGTTTATCGACACCGAAAGCCTGATTCAATTGTCGAAAGATAATCCACAACAATTTAAAACAGTGTTGATACAACTCGTGCAGCCGCTTAAGGGTCAAAAAGGCTGGCAATTGAATATTTGCCTGAATGTGGCCGATCTTGCCACCGATTGGCACAAGATCAACATGCAAAATGAAATGATGGCTTTTTTTGCATCGGAGGCGGGCCTCCCATCTTCCCAACTCTCCAGCATCACCCGGATCGCCTCGCAACAAAAAAGCCCAGAATTTGGCTTCTCGACCAATTCCAGGCTCCTAGTAGAAATCGAATTTAAAGGCTAGCTTATTTATTTTGTCGCCTTCTTGGGCGCTGCTTTCTTTTCGGCTGCGGGTTTCGCTTCTTTCTTCGTGGCGGCTGCTTTAGGTTCTTTTACTTCTTTTGTTTCCTTCTTCGCAGGTTCTTTTTCCTTTTTGGATTCGGCCTTCTTGACAGGTTCCTCAACAGGCGATTCTTCTACTGCCTCTTCATTTTTAGCGAACAATTCCTCAAATCCTGCCCCTAGTAATAATCCGTACCATACGACTACTTTTTTTATGTCGCTGGTATACACCTTCTGCTTGTCGTGGTCAGGTACTACTTTTTCAAAAAATGCCCTAAATTCGGTATCGGATGATTTTGATGTCACGTTTAAGGTTTTGCCGAAAAGTGCGTAGATCGTACGGAAAACATTTTCCAATGGGACATTATCGCCGCTCTCTGTGTAAATGGAAATCTCTCCAAGGACAGACACTTTGGTGTTGGTACTGGCAATAAAGCGGGCGGCACTGCCATCCATTGCTTCCAATATCACACCATTTTTGGCGGGTTTAATGATCTTAAAAAGGCCTGGTTTTCCAGAAACAACTGCAATCTCCTTCAATTCCATAAAGTTACGGGTCGGTTTTGAGGCTGCGAATGTAAGTAAATTGTTTGTGGATTCAAATCACGAGGGCTTTTTAGCCTCGAAATGGTGCATGTTTTCTTCGATAAAATCCAATATCTCTTCCTTGCCGATCCCTTTTTCAGAAGAAGAAAGCAAGGTAAGAGGCAAGTCGTCCCAGTATTTCGAGAGTTCCTTTTTAAAATTATCGACGTTTTTCTTTGTCTCCGAAGTCGTGTTTTTGTCGATCTTCGTAAACACGATCACAAAAGGGATTTCATGCAAACCTAGCCAGTTGATAAACTCCACGTCGTTTTTTTGTGGGCTCAATCGACTGTCGACCAAGACGAAGGTATAGACCAAGTTTTCTCTTTGGAGGAGGTACGCATCGAGCATCTTCTTCCATTTGGCACGGAGCTCTTGGCTTACTTTTGCATACCCGTACCCAGGCAAATCCACCAAAAACCATGTCCCATTGATCACAAAGTGGTTGATCGTTTGGGTTTTGCCAGGTGACCCCGATATTTTGGCCAATTTTTGGTATCCGGTAATGTAATTGATGAGCGATGATTTCCCTACATTCGACCTTCCTATAAAGGCGAACTCAGGCTTTAAGGGCGGTGGACAATCAGTATGTACCGCGCTGCTCTTTACAAACAGGGCAGATTTAACGAGAGACAAGGGCTTTTAAGATTGAATTAGTTGCAGCTCTTCTTTTAAGTGGGAGATTTGCTTTTCTATTTGAACCACTTTTCCTTCTACTTCTTTTGCCAATGTAGAGGCGTTTTTTGATCGGGAGAAAAACATCAAATTGTTATTTAGCGTGTCGATCTCCGTTTGTAAGGATTTTATCTTTCCTTTGATGGTTTGTTCTTTTTTGTACAAAAGATTCTTGGCATCCGGTTTTGTCCGGATTTCTTCCATTTCGATCGAAAGTTTAATCTTTCTTTTTTCTTCTTCGTTCTGTTTGCTGTTTTCCAGGAATTTTTTTACCGCTTCAGAATATTTCGCTTGAATCTGGTTTATCTCCTTCCTAGGCACAAAGCCGATTTCTTTCCATTCCGAAAGCAGTTTTTTGAAGGCGTCCAAACTATTTTTAGAAGTGCTATCCAACGCGGCAATCTGCTCACAGAGTGCGATCTTCTTTTCTAAGTTCTTTTCGTACTCACCTTCTTTGACCTTTTCTATTCCACGTTTGCGGTTAAACACATCGTCACAGGCCTTCTTAAAGCGTTCGAATATCTTATCGCGGATTTTGAATGGGACATGTCCTATCTCCTTCCATGTTTTTTGCAATTCGATGACGATTTTGCCGGCTTTGTCCAAATCTTCTTCGTTGGCCAGGCTTTCCGCTTGCTCACACAGTGCTTCCTTTTTCTTCAGATTCTCGGAAAGCTGTGCGTATACTTTCTTATAATACTCGTTTTTATGCTTATAAAATGTCTTGATGAGCTCCCAGTACTTTTTACCCACTTCTTTGGCCGCTTCGTCTTTTCCGGAAAATCCGATCGCCGCCCATTCTTTTTGCAACGCTTCGAGTTCTTGGATTTTTTGCTTCCAGGCTTCCGTAGAATCTGCCATGAAATGGGACAATGGTTCTAGTTTCTCTAGAAGCACTTTCTTTTTCTCCACATTTTCTACCTGCTCTCCCTGCTTTTGTTTCAAATACTCGTCCCTTCTGGCATATAAAGCGTCGGACGCTTCCTTAAAACGTTGCCACAATGCTTCCTTTTGTTCTTCTGGAACTGGCCCCGTATGTTTATATTCCCTATGAAGAAAATTCAACCCTTCCAAGGATTTGTTGATAGAAGGCTCCTGCAACAGCATTTCTGCCTTGACGCACAATTCCGACTTTATCTCAAAATTTTTCTTCCGATCTAGTTCCTTTAGTTCAAAATCGATCGTTTTGTTGTCGTAATACCGATCCGCCAAGGCGTTGAACGAGGCCCAAAGCTCTTCATTGTGCTCTTGTGGAACAGGGCTCGCCTTTTTCCATTCTTCTTGGATCTGCTTGAAAGACAATCCTTTTTGGCCATCCATCAACAAGCGCAACTTTTCCAGAAGGCCAAGACGTGTCTGGTAATTGTCTTGCTTTTTCTTGTTCAAGTCATTCAAAAAGGTCTTTTGTTTCGCTTTTAAAGACCTAAATTCCTTTTCTAATTCTTGGAGAACGTTCTCTCCCTTGTATTCAAAATCATCTTCTATGCCTCCTTCCGACAAAAACTTTTCGAGGGCCGAATGTCTCTCTTCTTGAATTTTCTCCTCCAACACTATTTTCAACTTAGAGGCCGTTTTGATGGCCTGGAGCACTTGGTCGGATTTGAGGCTGTCGTGGTATGCCTTCAAAAGCGCTTCCTTTGTCCACGATTTATAATCTACCTCCTCGACCTCGTGATTTTCGTCCGATGTCAGGTTCGAAAGCAAACCGATCTCTGGAGAGGAAGCGGGATTATCCACTAACTGGGTCTCTTCAGCCAAAATATTGTGTTGGTCCGTTGCCATGACGGGGTAATTTTGTTCGTGTGTAAATATAATTAAATAATACGAAAGGGCTAATTAAGCCTCGGGTCAATCGGATAATTGGACATCATTTTGAATTTTCCGCCCATTTTTTTTAAAATCTTCCTCCAAAGGTCGTTCACTTCCATGTCCCAGATTTCCATCAAACTATCCGGCTTGTATACGATCCAGCTATTTTCTTCAATTTCTTTTTCCAACTGCCCTGGAGCCCATCCTGAATACCCCAAAAAAAACCGTACTTCCAATAAATTGACCTGTTTCGTGTTGACTAAGAACTTAAGCTTTTCAAAATCTCCTCCCCATGCCACTCCTTCGCTCAAAGGCAAACACCCCTCTAACTCATGGGAAATCTTATGCAGAAAATGCATCGTATTTTGTTCCACGGGTCCTCCAACAAACAAACTCGCTTCGACCCCGGCAAATTCGTCCACCACATCCGCCAATTTAATGTCTGCATACCGGTTGAGCACGAATCCGACACTCCCTTGGTCGTTGTGATCGCAGATGAGCACTACAGTACGTTCGAAGTTAGGATCCGGCAAAAAAGGCTCCGAGATAAGCAGTACACCCTTATCTACCGGTTGGCCTTGAATTTGCTTGTTCTCCATATTTCATACGCTATTGGTCGCTAAACACAGGAATTTCATGCATATTCGCAAGCACAGAAATCGTTAAGATTTAAAAAAAATCAATCCTGTACAGAAAAAGCCAACACCATGCATCCCTCGTCCATGCGCAAAGAGTACAAATCAAGGCTTTTGCTCGAACAAGACGTCGACCATGATCCGATGGTCCAATTCCAACATTGGTTCCAAGAAGCGTTGGCATCTGACGTGCTGGAGGCAAATGCCATGGTGTTAAGCACGGTCTCATCCCCGGCACACCGGCCCTCTGCCCGTGTGGTACTATTAAAGGAAATAGAACCGGAAGGTTTTGTCTTTTTCACCCATTATACCAGCAAAAAAGGCATTGATCTTGAACAGAATCCATATGCTAGCCTTACCTTTTTCTGGCCTGAATTGGAGAGGCAGGTGCGCATCGAAGGAATCGTGGAGAAAATTTCAACCAAAAACTCGGAAGAGTATTTCTATTCCAGGCCCAAGGAAAGCCGCATCGGGGCTTGGGCCTCCGCCCAAAGTTCTAAAATCTCAGATAGGCATGTATTGGACGAGAAATTCCAGTTTTTTTCAGCCCGATTCCGAGAAGGAGAAGTACCCAAACCTCCGCATTGGGGAGGATATTTGCTAAAACCGGATTATTTGGAATTTTGGCAAGGACGCCCTAGCCGTCTGCACGACCGAATAGCCTATGCCAAAGAAGGCAAAAATTGGCAATTGTTTCGGCTTGCTCCTTAGCAATTTTGCCCTCCTACCTCACAGATAGTGTCTTGTTCCGCAGGAAAATCTTCCGGTTTCAGTGATTGAAAAGCCCTGATAAACGTCTCACTTTGTTGAGCACCGGACACCGCATATTTCTGGTTGATAATGAAGAATGGCACTCCTGATATGCCTAGCATCCGAAGTTGCTTCATTTCTTCTTTTACTTCTTCCTGCATCTCTGTATTTTCCAGTACTTTTCTCGTCTTGTTTTCGTCCCAATCAAAAGCAAGCATCAGTTTCGCTATTTGGGAGAAATCACTCAAATCCATCCCCTTCGTAAAATAGGCATCAAACAATACCATGGCAACTTCTTTCTCCTTGCCTTCCCTTTTCGCTTCTTGCAGCAAGACATGCAAAAGGAAGGTATTGATTGCTTTGGGGATTTTATCGAAATTAAATTCGATTCCCAATTGCTTCCCTATTGCTGTGACATTGGAAAAGGCTTCTTGCAAACGTGCTCCATTCCCAAATTTCTTTTGCAAATGCGCTTGAAACTCCGTCCCATTGGCGGGCAAACCCGGATCTAATTGAAATGGCTTAAATTCAACCTTGAAGTCGAAATCATCTTTTAGATTTTGGATGGCCTCATCTAAACGGCGTTTGCCAATATAGCACCACGGACATACCACATCAGAAACGATTTCTACAGAGATCTGCTTTTTTAGGGTTTGATTTTTCATCGAGGAACATTTCTCCTCCAACAATCCGAAGAATCAAAAAATTCGCCTGGCATTAATTGTTTTCAAGGACAATCTTCCCTTTGAAATGTGTATCTGCCATATCAAAACTGAGCAGGTACACTCCAGGAAGCAATGCATGCACATCCAAGGATAATTGATTCATGCCTGCACCAAGCACCACTTCTTGGCGCATTTGTTCCCTTCCAAGGGCATCCGTAATCTTAAGCAATCCAGTTCCGCCTGTCTTTACCTGTACATTTGCAAACACTTCCTGTTTGGATGGAACAGGAAATACGACGAAAGAAGAAGGTAGCCCTTCATAAGAGGAAGCATCAAGTGCGCTAGGCTGCCCAATGTCCTTATTGAACAAGCGAAGAAATTCCAAGGCGCCTGTGATATACACTGCCGGTGCATTCCAGTTGATGGCAATCTCATTTTTTGTATAACAAGGAGTACTGTCTGTATAACTTTTTGCCGTGTACATAGTATTGTTGGGGCATTTGTCACCAGTAGAAGCGGTAGGTCCGCCTGACAACCATCCAGGTACAGGATCCACTACACCGTCTGCCTCCGACTGACGGTGGTGAATGTGCATAGGGGGTTTGCTTCCCATCCCGGTCACAAAGGAATACCCAGTGGCATTGCGACCTACTAAGTAGTCTACTTGGCTTACAGTAGCATTGGCATAGTCCTTATTTCCGGTCATGAAATAAGCATTTAATGCCAACATGGCTTGATTGGCGGCAAATGAGTTACTTCCCCACGTGAAATCATTGTTTCCCTTATACCCCATCATAATTTTATAAGGCGAGGTATTCTTTTGATAATTGATGTACGGTTCGACAAGGCTCAACAGAGAATCCTTCATGCTCGTTGTATCCTTAAAGGCCACAGCCGTAAGATTTTTTCTGTTGTGCAAGAGGGAAAGAAGCCCGAGGGTATTGACGGTACCCCAGGTCGGTACATCATATTTTGTAGTTCTTTTAAACCCTTTTGCATAATACGTATCCGTCTTTGTGGCAATGTACAATTCATTGGACGCCCATTCCAATTCATCCGCAAAATTGCTATCGCCGTACCCGCCCGTAGAAATGGCAGGGTAGTTGCCTTGTGCTTTGGGATTCGAAAAGGAAATGGCATTATTTTTCACGCCCCAATCGTATGCCTTTTGGGCGGCACTCAGGCAGGTAGCGGCATATGTACCGTCAAATTCTTTGTATATTCGATAGGCAACAGCCATGACAGCCGCAAAATCAAGTGCCGAAGTGGTAGACTTTGTCACTACATAGCGTGTAGCAGTGTCTTTTTCCGGCATGATAAAACCACAAAAAGCAGCTGTGGTTTTCTTAAAGTAAACTCCCCCATCGTTGGGGTCCTGCATGCACAACATCCAATCCAAATTCCATTTGATTTCATCCAAGATATCCGGAAGATTGTTTCCCGATTCTGGAATGTTCAAGTGTAAGGTGTCGTAATAACTCTTGAAATGTTCATATGACGCGAGCAACGTATAGGTAGAGATGCCGGAATTCACGATGTAACTATTGTAATCGCCCGCATCATACCATCCTTTAGGGCACGATACGATGGTCCCTGTAGGTCTCGCTGTACTGGCAGCAGAAGGGTGCACCACCATATGCGTATCTAAATGTCCAGCTTTTCTAGCCCATTTTCCTGCATACGCGGCGTCTAAGGCTGTAGAAGAACGATTAAAATAGTAAGCTTTTATTAGCGCCTTGTTCAACGGAACCAATACTTGATTTTGGATATGAAACGGATACGAACTTCCGAGCCCTGGGACTTCCAAGATGTACATGCCTTCTAACGCATGAGAACTGAAATCCGCCATTTTTACTTTTTCGCCAGATTGCGCCCATGTACTTGGGCTTCCAAGCTTACCAGTGTAATACACGGTACCATCCACCGATTTTAAAAAGAATTTCGTCGCCGTATCGGTGACGACTGCAGCAAGTTTGGGGCCATTGGTATAGAATCCTATTTGATTGAGCCGAATATTGGAAGTGGTCTGGCAAAATCCACTCAAGAAAACGCAACATGCAATGAGTGAGAGAAGTATTTTTTTCATGCAGTTAGATTAAGTTATAAAAAGATTTACTTGGATTATTTTAATACAGCTTGACTGATAAAAAGTAACAGGGTTTCCGGATTTTTTCTTGTCCAAGATGGGCCTGATCCAATTATGAAAAAATTACTCCACGTCCGCAACTTTGCGAAAATATCTTCGTTAGCAAGTTGTATAATTCAATTTTGGAATTAAAGATGACAACACTTTCCGTCTTATTCCTCTGTATCTCAACGGTAGTACAGACGTTGCGCTGCCATAGCCTCTACTGATCGAAAGAATACATCATCACATCGTCTTTCTTCTTGCAAATGTACCGAAGTCATATTTTGGAGGCTAAACAAGAAGACAACAAATGGTATTTTCCACCTGTTCGAAAGGTCTTCAAAAGCTTGCAAGATTATTTGACACACTACGCCCAATGAACTTCAGTTAAAACTTAAATTAAATAGCGGCCATCATGATCGATTTGAAAAAAGGAAGCTCTATCTCTTTGGAAAAAGACGGGCAAAAACTGGAACATGTGTACATAGGGTTGAACTGGGGGAAGATCAAGAAATTTTGGGGCATTGTAGAAGAAAACGTAGACTTGGATGGAAGCGTCACTTCATTCAACGCAAATGGATCAGACATAGATACGGTCTATTTCCATAAGAAAGTCTCCGATGATGGGGCAATCAAACACAGCGGAGACGACGTCACCGGGGACAGCAGCAACGACAACAAGGACAACGAAGTGATCTCTATCCACTTGCCTCAAGTTTCCCCTGATGTCCAAACGATTGTGGTGTACTTAAATTCGTATCAAGGGCACGACTTCGATTCCATTCCCTACGCCAATATTCGGATATTGAACGGGGATGGAGCCAGGCAACATGGCACTTTTGCATTGTATAACCTCTCGGCAGACCCTAAATTCAAGGACAAGGTGTCGATGGTCATGGCAAAATTGGTCCGGTCTGGAACCGGTTGGACATTCGTGACAATCGGGGAAGCTTTGGATGCCAAGCGGATTGGCGATACAATAGAAATGATCAAACAACATTATGTATAGGAAATGCGCACAAAAGAGGGCGATGATCACTGGTTTCCTTCATCTTAAACAACTTGTGTCCCCTTTTGGGAAAGTCCCTTTCAACACGCTTGCATCGGCAATTTGGCATTTCAAAAAGCATGTCTTTAAAATGCCAAAAACATTCGTATCTTTGTGTGTGAAGATCGAACTTCTTCTTGTCTTTTCTCGTTATATACAGCAGATAAGCTTGCATAAAATTTGAAGAAATTTCTATACATATTCTTGTTTTTTTCGGCTTGCTCACTTCAAGCACAACCACCGACAGATCTAGGCCAACCTTCCGGCCTTGAGAGTAGTGCTGCTATTGAAAATTCGCTTAAAATATTCCCCAATCCTGCCAAAGGAACAGTAGACATCAACCTCCGGCTGCCCCAAGTTTCCCAAGCCCGCATTTCCTTGCACGACATGTTAGGCAATGAAGTAGAGTTGCTCGCTGACAATGCCAGCGGAAGCTTCGAACGCACCTTCGATGTAAGTGCAATCCGAGCAGGCATCTACTTTGTACGTATCTATTATAACAATGGGCAAAACACCATTGTACGGAAGATTGTACTCCAATAACAGGCCACTAATTTTAGCCAGTATTGTACTTTAAAGTTAGCTTATTGCTTCTTTTATCTTTATAATTGCACTCTCAACCTAACCTGAAGATTTAGAGAACAATTATATGGCAGAAGTGAAAGAGCTTACAAAATCAAATACCGAACTCTACACAAAATTTGGGAAAGAGACGTACTTATTCTGGTACGAAAACATGCAATTGATCCGTAAATTCGAGGAGAAAGCAGGACAATTGTATGGCCAACAAAAAATCAAAGGGTTTTGTCACTTGTACATAGGACAAGAAGCGTGTGCTTCTGGAGCTGTTTCCGCCCTCAAAAAAGGAGATAAATATATTACCGCCTACCGCGATCACGGCCTTCCCATTGCATTGGGAACTAGCCCAAATGCCATCATGGCAGAACTTTACGGCAAAGAGACCGGATGTTCCAAAGGCAAAGGAGGTTCGATGCATATTTTTGATAAAAGTGTCGGTTTTGTAGGCGGGCACGGAATCGTGGGGGGGCAGATCCCTTTAGGCGCAGGGTTGGCTTTTGCAGAAAAATACAATAAAACAGGAAATGTTTCAGTCTGCTACATGGGCGATGGTGCTGTTCGTCAAGGAGCGCTCCACGAAACGTTCAATATGGCCATGAGCTGGAAACTTCCTGTGATCTTCGTTATCGAAAACAATGGATATGCCATGGGGACTTCCGTAAAAAGGACATCTAATGTCACGGAATTGTACACCTTGGGCGAGTCCTATGACATGCCATCCGAAGCGGTCGATGCCATGAGAGTGGAAGAAGTCCATTTGGCAATGGAAAGAGCGGCCGAAAGGGCACGGAAAGGAGATGGTCCTACACTGCTTGAATTCAAAACATACCGTTACAAAGGACACTCCATGTCGGATCCTGCCAAATACAGAACAAAAGAGGAACTAGAATCTTATAAATTATTGGATCCTGTCGAATTGGTAAGGTCGACTATCTTAAAAAAGAACTTCGCCTCAGAAGCAGATTTGGATGCGATCGACGCAAAAATAAAAGGCATTGTGGACGAATCGGTGAAATTCTCGGAAGAATCTCCCTTTCCAGACGCTTCGGAAGCATACAAAGATGTATATGCGCAAGTAGATTATCCTTACAATCCGGATTGATCCAACCTGCTTCCCAATAAAAAAGGCTTCCTTGAACGAGGAAGCCTTTTTTATTGGACTGCGCCAATTTCTAGGACATTACTTTTCGTAACGCCTCAAAACTTTTCAATGCTGCCCCGCTCATCAAAGATTCCAACGCTTTTTCTTGAGCTTGCATCAAGGTCATGGAAGGATTGGCACAGTACACAGCCATTCCAGAATTGGCTACCACTACCTGATTTTGCGCTTTCGTGCCTTTGCCATGTAAAATATCCAGAAATATCTTGGCAGAATCATCGATCGATGTTCCTCCTTTTATATCATCTACACTGAAAACTTCTTTTGAAATATCAGAGGGAGAAAACAGCTTCTCCCCCATTTCCGTATGCATTTTAAAATTGCCGGTCAAGGATATTTCGTCATACCCGTCCAATGCGTGCAGAATGACAAACCTCTTTCCTGTATTTTGGTACAAATAAGCATAAAGCCTGGCGAGGTCTAAGCTGTACACGCCCACCATTTGCCTATGGGGAAATGAAGGGTTAATGATCGGCCCGAGCATATTAAAGAACGTTTTCACTCCCAATTCTTTCCGTACAGGGGCAATATTTTTCATAGCCGGGTGAAACAAAGGTGCGTGCATAATGCACACACCCGAAGCTTCGATCGATTTACGGAGCAGGGAAACATCGTTGGTGAATCTTATTCCCAAATATTCCAGCACATTGGAAGAACCGACGGAAGATGAAACAGCATAATTCCCGTGTTTCGCCACTTTCACCCCCGCTCCTGCTGCCACAAAGGTGGTGATGGTGGATATGTTAAACGTATTTTTACCGTCCCCTCCAGTTCCACAGACATCGATGGCATCATAGTCCTTTAAGTCTACCTTCACGCACAACTCCAGCATGGCGTCCCGAAACCCTTCCAACTCATGGACCGAAATTGGCCTCATCCTGTAAACGACACAAAAGGCGGCCATTTGTGCGGCATTTACCTCTCCCTTGGCCAAGGAAATGAGGGCAGCCTTGGCTTCGGATTTTGACAATGTGTTGTTGTCAAATAAATGATTGAGTAATTCCTTCATCCAGTGGAAACATTTGAATCCGTAAAAATAGAAGCTTGGGAAACAAGAACCAAAAAGGAATGTTCAAATCCACCTTTTCATCTTCCCATCGTAAAAACGACCTATATCGTCCGTATCTTTCTAATTTTAGTGGCAAATCGAAATAAAAATAGAATCTGAGGCATTCCAAATTTGACTCTTCCATTTTTTCGCTAACTTTCAATTCACTTTTTTTGCGACCTATAAAAAAACATGAAAGGAATTATACTTGCTGGGGGAAGTGGCACAAGGTTACACCCGCTCACAATTGCGGTAAGCAAGCAATTGATGCCGATTTACGACAAGCCGATGATCTACTACCCTCTTTCGACACTCATGTTGGCGGGGATCAGGGAAATACTTATCATCACCACTCCACACGATGCCGAGGGCTTTAAAAAATTGCTCGGGGACGGGAGCCAAATCGGATGCCGGTTCGAATATGCGGTTCAACCAAGTCCTGACGGGTTGGCACAAGCCTTTATTATCGGGGAACAATTTATCGGGCAAGACAAAGTGGCCCTTATCCTTGGTGACAATATCTTTTTCAGTGCCGGCCTGAAATCTCTTTTGACGGAAAACAACAATCCGGAAGGAGGAGTCGTATTTGCCTATCACGTAAGTGATCCTGAACGTTATGGCGTGGTGGAATTTGATAGCAAAATGAAAGCATTAAGCATCGAGGAAAAACCATCCCAACCGAAATCGAACTATGCCGTGCCAGGACTCTATTTTTACGACAATTCGGTGGTGGCAGTGGCCAAATCCATCAAACCCTCGCCAAGGGGCGAACTGGAAATTACGGACATCAACAAATATTATTTAGAAAAAGGAATCTTGAAAGTCGGGGTCTTGCAACGAGGCACTGCTTGGTTGGATACGGGTACCTTCGACTCGCTCATGCAGGCAGGCCAATTCGTACATGTGATCGAAGAGCGCCAAGGCCTAAAAATAGGCTGCATCGAGGAAGTGGCCTATCATATGGGATTTATCGGCAAAGAACAATTGGAAAAAGAAGCCAGGAAATATTTGAAGAGCGGGTATGGCAAATATCTCTTGGATTTACTTAAAAAGTAAATGAAGCTTTTGTTGCAAAAGGCGTTTTCTGTCCTATTTATATTCCTATTGGGTGCTCTGGGACTATCCTATGCAGCACCCATCCTTTCAAAAAAGGCTTCCGTCAACCTCCTTACCATTTACCCTGGCGAAGATTTATTTTCTGCATGGGGACATAGCACACTTTGGGTCTATGATCCCCTCCACCACTTTGATCGGGTGTATAGCTACGGTACCTATGATTTTGAACAGCCCAACTTCTATTTGAACTTTGTCAAGGGCCATCTTAATTACCAGCTCTCTACCTGCACCATGGAAGAGCAGTACCTGAGTGCCGAATATGAGCAACGTAAAATCGTAAAGCAGGAGCTTGATCTCGATTCTGCCCAAAAACAAAAATTGCTGGATTTCCTGGAATGGAACCTGCTTCCCCAAAACCGGAATTACTTATATGATTTTTACCTCGACAATTGTTCTTCCAGACTACGCGACATCTTTCAAAACTGCCTTGGAAGCAGCCTTCGTTTTGACAAAAGCCTACAATCGCCCCTCAGCTTCCGGGATTGGATGAACCTGTATCTAACCCCGCACCCTTGGTCTGCCTTGGGAATGAACATCGGGCTGGGAGCTCCCGCAGATCGGCCCACGGATTATTTTACGCAAATGTACTTGCCCTTCAACCTTAAATCGGCACTTGCCAAGGCTACCTTAAATTCTCATCCCCTCGTAAAATCAGAACTGGATATTCTCCCGATCCCAAGCAAAGAAACCTCAGGCAGCACTACCCCTATCCTTCTTGTATGTTGTTCCATTTTGCTCGTTTCCATTCTTTTGCTCTTTGTCCCCCGCCCGGATTCCTTGGGAGCGGTGGCTTTCGATTGTGTATTATTTGCTTTCCCTCTGCTTCTCGGCATCGTCCTTACATTGCTTTGGGCAGCCACCGACCATTGGGTATGCGCTTGGAACAGTGATCTTCTTTGGGCAAATCCGTTGTGTCTCAGCTATTTCTTTTTCTTTTCAAAATATCGGCCACGGAAGCGGGTTCTTGTCCTTTTATTTGCTTTGTGTTCTTTGCTTCATTGTGTCTATTTTTCAAATTCGCTCCCCGAAAAATCCATCTTCATCTTATTTCCATTAATTTTGGCTATTCAGGTGCGAATCAGCTATCGCTTTTTTGCACCGAAAAAAACCCATTCTAACGCATGAATTTAGAAGTCATCACCAAACGTCTTGTCGCGTCGCTCAAGGAGGCGGGAACATTTCTTCGGAAAGAATATGAAACCTTCAGCCCTGAGAAGATAGAAAAGAAAGGACGCTACAATAACCTTGTTTCGTATGTCGACAAACAAGCGGAGATGATGCTGGTAGAAAGCCTTTCGGATATTTTCCCCCAAGCAGGATTCATTACGGAAGAAAATACGACTAGTACCGGAACGAAAGAATTCAATTGGATCATCGATCCGTTGGATGGGACGACGAATTTTATGCACGGTCTTCCTATTTTTTCTACGACGGCCGCCTTGATGCGCGGAGATGAAGTGCTGGCGGGAGCCATTTTGGATCCTCTCCGTTCTGAAATGTTTTATGCATGGAAAGGAGGCGGAGCCTGGCTCAACAATGCGCCACTGAAAGTAACAGAATGTACCACCGTGGAAGACGCTCTCATCATCACTGGATTTCCGTATGACTTGAAAGGCCATACAGAGAAATATTACGCCCTTTTACAACAATTTACCAACCGTTGCCATGGCGTCCGCAGACTGGGATCTGCGGCATTGGACATGGCCTATGTGGCCAGTGGAAGAGCAGAAGCCTTCTTCGAATACAATTTGAACATCTGGGACATCGCCGCAGGCATTCTGTTGGTAGAAGAAGCAGGCGGGAAAGTGTCTGATTTTGCAGGAGGCAACAAGCATCTTCTCGCCACAGAAGTACTTGCAGCCGGAAAAGCGCACGAAGCCATTCTGGAAGTCATCAAAAAGAACTGGTAGATTTATCTATTGTAGCCATTTCGCAATTAACACCCTATTCTTCACTATGGAATTATTACTTGAATTCATGAAACTTGTCTTGCCGGCAGCCATCGTGCTCGTTGCTATGTACATGACCGTAAAAGCATTCGTAAACAAGGATTTTGAGCTCGCACAGAAAGAATTCGAAAAAAAATTGGCGGATATGAAAATAGAAAACACCAAAGTGGTGTTGCCTTTGCGACTCCAAGCCTATGAACGCATGTGCTTGCTTTTGGAACGGATATCCCCCAACAATTTATTGCTTCGGGTAAATGATCCTGCCTTCACGGCGGGGCAGCTCCAGCAAAAAATCAACATGGACGTGCGGGACGAATTGAACCACAACCTTTCCCAGCAAATTTACATGAGCGATGATGCATGGACGTTGGTGAAACGCACCCAGGAAGAAATCATTTCCTTGGTCAACAAAGCGGCCGAAAAAGTAGACCGCAATGACAGAGGCATCGAATTGGCAAAGAAAATATTCGAAGAAGTATTGGATCGGCAAGCGAATCCCTGTGACGTGACGTTGAAATTTCTGAAGGACGAAATAAGGCGGATGATGTAGCCTAGGCTACCATCGCTTTTTCATTTTCGTCCTTCCCAGACTTTTTTTCGGATGCCTCATGATAATATACAATAGACCATGAGCCATCCCAGTCTTCTACCAGCGCACTGAACGACTCCACCCAATCGCCCGAATTGAGGTATTCAGTTCCATTGATGGACCTCATTTCCGGATGGTGAATATGGCCGCATATGACGCCATCGCACCCTTTGGACTTGGCCAACTCCGCTAATTTCTCTTCAAAATCGGAAATATAACTTACGGCCGTTTTCACTCGTTGCTTTACTCGTTGGGAGAGCGAATAATAGGGCAAGCCGCGGGCCACCCGGTAAGCATTGTATTGTTTGTTGATCCAAAGCAACAGTGTATAACCGATGTCTCCCAATTTGGCAATCCATTTCAATTGGGACGTGATGGTATCAAACACATCGCCATGCACTACATAATATTTTTTCCCGAACGACTCATATACGAAATCGCGCACAATGCTCAGGTTCCCTATTTGCATAGGAAGTACTTGATCCAAAAAATCGTCGTGGTTGCCCCTGGTGTAGATTACTTTTGTTTTGCACTCGTCCATCATTTTCAGCACCCTCTGAAAAAATCGGGTGTGTTTTCTCTTCCAAACGCCGCGTCGCTTCAACTGCCAACCATCAATAATGTCCCCGTTGAGGATGAGCAGATCGCAGGTATTTTGTTTGAGAAAACGGGCCAGTTCTTTTGCTTTACTTCCGGATGAGCCCAAATGCACGTCAGATATGACGATCGTTTTATAGTGGAAACTAGACACGGTATAAAAGTTTAGCAAAAGTACTTCTCTGGTATTATGTAGACGTTACGGGCTTATTATGAAATTTGGACAAAAGAGGATTGCAGAAGGTGGTCCAGCTTGCGAAACAGCTTTTATCTCTCTATACTTGGAGGTTGAAAATTGAATCCATGAGGATCCTCTCCCAAATTTGCACGATAAAGCATGTTTTCTTTCTGCCGTTGTGCCTCTCTCTCATATGCTGTGGCCCGGAGACCCAAAAAGCCTTTATCATTTCCGCGACGTACGGAAATATAGCAAATGCCGCAGCGAACAAGAATGTACTTGAGATCGTAGAAAAAAACCTTTTCTATACCACCAATGGGGAGGCCATTTTAAACATGGATCGTTTCTATTCATTTAATGAAATCTTTGGGGATCCCGCACCCGGCGCTACAAAACATTTCAAGCTCGAGTACTATTATCCCAATCAAAACCGGAACGTCACCATCTCCATCGCCGAATTTGATTTTAATTGCAACAAATTGCTTCTGTTAAAACCTTCCAGGAAAAATTAAAAAGCCAAAGAACAAGACAAAATGGATTGGAAGAAGAAATTCCCCTTGTGGGTGTATTTGCTCTTAGCACTCGGCCTCATCACCTACGGGAAATTGTCGCTTATTCCGTTCGAATCTTCTGATTATTACCTCTTTTTAGACCCGTGGTGCAGCACGATTGTCAAAAATGGCTATATGAAGGCATTTCGTGAAAAATTTGCCAATTATTCCCCTCTCTACCTCTATTATTTGGTACTCGTCTCCAAATTGTTTCACTCTTCCTTGTGGTTGATTCCCATAAAAGCACTTTCGATTGCATTTGACTTCGTAGTGGCTTATTTTGGATACAAGATCATTTTTCACTTTACCCAATTTCCGAAATGGTCTCTCCTTGGAGGCCTGCTCCTTTTTGCCCTCCCGACTCTCGCCATGAACAGTGCGGCTTGGGGCCAGTGCGATAGCATTTACGGTGCATTTGTGTTAGGTGCTTTTTATTTTTTCCTGAAAAAACGCGCCATTCAAGCTTTTATTTTCTTGGGGATTGCCCTTTCCTTTAAAATACAGACGGTTTTTATTTTCCCTATTTTAGCTCTGCTCTATTTTTCGGACTATGGGTTGAAAATATGGCACTTCTTCCTTATCCCGCTCGTATTCTTTTTATCGGTAGTACCGGCCTGGATAGCGGGCGGAGACTTGGGACAACTATTGCTCACGTATATAGACCAGACGGATCAGTACCACCAACTGACTCTAGGTGCTCCGTCCGCCTACAGTTTTTTTCCTAACGTCTATTCAACCTTTAAGACAATGGCCATTGCATTTGCCGCCGTGGTGGTAGCATTTGTTTTATACGTGTACTTTTCTTTCCACACTCCGAAAAAGGAAATGGACATTCTTTCCTTTTCTTTCTTGTTCACTTGCCTCGTTCCTTTTTTCCTCCCAGCCATGCACGAACGCTATTTTTTTCTGGCCGATGTTTTCAGTGTTCTCTACTGTTTCTGTAAGATAGGGAAATTTTATTTTGCCCTATGCTTGCAATTGATTTCCTGCTTTAGCTATCTACCCGTTCTGTTTCAATACAAACCTTTTGAAATACACTATGTTGCCCTCTTTTTCTGCTTCATTCTCTATCTTTTGGCCAAAGAAATCTTCGCCCCTTCGCTCGAGAATATAAAACAATCCTCCTCGGTCTTGTAGGCAAAAGACCTCAAAATATTCTCGGACAGAAAACGAAATTGTAGTATTTATGCACCCGATATCCATCTACCATGGCAAGAGTGCTTACAGGGACACAAAGTTCGGGAAAACAACACTTAGGGAATATCCTAGGTGCTATAAAACCCGCCATTGAACTGAGCAAGGACCCCAAAAACGAATCTTTTTTATTTATCGCAGACTTGCATTCCCTCGTTTCCACAAAAGACGGGAAGCTTGTCGCAGAAAATACGCACGCCACCGCCTGTGCTTGGCTCGCGATGGGATTGGACACAGAAAAAACGGTTTTCTACCGCCAATCCGATGTGACGGAAGTATGTGAACTTATGTGGATATTGAATTGCTTCACTCCTCACCCGATGCTGGAAAATGCGCATTCATTCAAAGATAAATCGGCTAACTTGGCGGACGTAAATGCAGGCCTTTTCACATATCCGGTCTTAATGGCGGCAGACATTCTGCTTTACGAGGCTGAGGTTGTTCCGGTCGGGAAAGACCAGCGGCAACACCTCGAAATGACCCGGGATATTGCGGGAGCATTTAACCATCGCTTTCCCGATACCTTCGTCATGCCGGAAGCCAAAATCCAGGAATCGGTGATGACCATTCCGGGCATCGATGGCAGGAAGATGAGCAAAAGTTACCAAAATTATATCGATATCTTCCTTCCAGAAAAAGAGTTGCGGAAAAAAGTGATGTCTATCGTAACAGAATCGAGGACGTTGGAAGAACCAAAGGATCCTGATACATGCAACGTATTCAAATTATATGCACTATTGGCCGATGACGAAGAGATTTCCATATTGCGAAATCTCTATTTGGGAGGAAATTTCGGGTACGGAACGGCCAAGCAAATGCTGTTTGAAAAAATGCTGTCTGTCTTTTCAAAAGAAAGGGTGCTTTATTCCCACTTCTTCGAATCTCCTGAATTGGTAGAACTTGAATTAAAAAAAGGGGCAGACAAAGCACGTCGAGTCGCTTTGCCTGTATTAAAACGCGTGCGTGCGTGCCTTGGGTTCCATTAAAAAAGTACCTCTGTTACCCTGTCCACTGCGCTTAAGCGGATTCTCACTTCCTTGTTCTCCAAAGTAGCATCTTTACAAAAGTTCGGATGTTGGATCCAATAAATGTAAATCCGTTGTTGCCGCTCCAATACTTGGATTTCATTTGGAGTCCCTAATACATGCACCAAATCCGTTTCCGCAATTCCTCTCAATTTCTTACGTTCATTTTCCAATGCGGGAGCGAGGGCATTTCTCTTCCCTTCGCATCCATTTATATCACTTTTCCAAGCTTTGGAATCAAACCCAACGATATCCGGTACCGATTTACACGATACAAAAAGGCCTAAAACAAGTAATTGGGCCCACCTCCTACATCTTTTAGTACTTATAACTTTAAAAACAAACATTTTTGCAACTTTTTTTTTCAAGTACGTTAAACTACATAATATTCTCACAAACTTGCATGTCCATTTGATGGATAGAAGTGTGGAAATAAAACCTGTCATCAAGCATGAGATTTCGTCTTTTCTTCGCGTTTTTTATTGTACTGTCGTACCTGTCTTCTGGTCAACCTAGGAATGTTTTGGAATTGGATAACGATGAGAAAGTATACCTCATAGGTCCCACTGCGCAAATCTACGAAGACGAAACCAAGAATCTCACGATTTCGGAGGTTTCCTCAGCTGCCTACAACGGCAAATTCAAAAACATCGGAACAGATTTTCCCAATCTTGGGGTTTCCAATTCTACTTTTTGGATCCGCTTCACCATGGTCTCCAAAATAAATTTCAGGGCCTTCTTATTCAACATCGGCTATCTGTTCCACGATCGCCTGGAAATGTACCGTATGGTCAACGGCGAACCTGAACAGATTTTCTTCTCTGACATCAATCAGGGACTTATCTCGCACGAACATCAAAAAAGGGATCGTTTTGCCGTTCCGATGGAATTGAAGGGAGGAGATACCACGGAATATTATTTGGCCATTTCCGATCAAGAAGGCATTACGCTCTCCCTCGAGCTCTCTTCGGAAGAAAACTTCTTACAACGGCAAGCAAACGACAGTTTACGCGTCGGCATCATTTCCGGGATCTTTATTTTGGCCTCCTGCTTTTCAATCATCATTTACTTCCGGGACAAGCAGAAGTGCTATCTTAATTTCTTCTTGCTGAACATCTTTTTTGTCCTCACCCAGCTTTGCCATAACGGGAATTTGCAAATATTGCTTTGGCCCGGCAATCTGAAGCTCAACCACGACTTCTTCATCTTTGTAGGCTTTCTGACCAATGGCTTGAGCTTTTTGTTCACGAACTCCTTTTTGGAATTGGACAAAAGGCACCCCACCTTGTTTAATATTGGGACCTTCTTTGCTATTCTTCTCTTCGCAGGCGCATTGTCCCCACTCATTGGCCTAGACAAATACCTTTGGGTTTTCTATTATGGGATCGTATTGGGATCCGTATTTGAAATCGTCGCAAGCGTGGTTTCAAGATTGGAAAACTTCAAATTGGCACGTCCTTTCCTCATCAGCCGCCTCTTGTTTTCCTCTTCTTTGATTGTATTTGGCCTTATTAAGCTCAATTATATTCCCTACCCAGGGCCAAATTTTGAAATGCTGGGCTCACTGGGCATCTGCTTTCAAGTAAGCTTGTTGGCTTACGTGATGACGGACAATCGCTACAAGGTGGAGATAGACCAGTTGGCAAAAGAAAAAGAATCGGAGGTCCAACGGAACGAAGAGCTGGAAAATGCCAATAAAGTTAAATCCGAGTTTTTAGGGATGGCTTCACACGACTTAAAAGGCCCTCTGCGCAACATTTCGGCCCTTGCCTCCTTTATAGAAAAACAACAAGTGAGCAATCAGGACGAAGTATTGCACATGGCCTCTATGATACGCCAATCCTCTGAAAAACTTGTCAGCCTAGTGAAGGATCTCTTGGACAACAGTGCCATGGAAATGGGCAAATTGGAACTAAAATTGGCCAATATAGATCCGATACGAAGTATTCAATCCATCTTGGGCCAATACGAATTGGAGGCAAAAGGGAAGAGGCAAACATTCCATCTCGTGGTCAATCTCGAGCAACGTTTGCTCATCAAAGCCGATGAAATCCGCTTCAGCCAAGTGGTGGAAAATTTGGTGTCCAATGCGGTCAAATTCTCCCATTTTGACAAAAACATTTGGATCATCGTCTCAAAGCCTGAAAATGCCAACCTGCTCTTGGAAATAAAAGACGAAGGTCCCGGCTTTACTGAAGAAGACAAGAAGTACTTGTTCAACTATTACAAAAAACTATCTGCCAAACCCACAGGCAAAGAAAGCTCTTCCGGCCTAGGCCTTTCTATCGTAAAAAAAATCGTGGAATTGCACAATGGGAAGATCTGGTTGGAAAGTGAACTTGGCCATGGATCTTCTTTCTTCGTGCAATTGTAATTTTTAACCTGAGTCGGGACAAGGAAACATGTAAGTCGCTCATCTAGGTGTCGGACAGTTTAGATTTAAAAAAAATTAGAGTGTTGTTTGGGAGATAGGAAGGTGCGAAGGACAACAAAAAAGAGGGCGATGCCTTCGGCCCGGGCTTTCGGCTTTACTCCTCGCCCTTTGCCATCCCACCTCCCTCCTGCAGGCTGCGGGGTACCGCCTCAATCCCTATCGTGGTCCGGACTGCTTCCGTTTTAGACGGTCAAGTCGTTGAAAATCAATCGATTTTCTCTTTGCACCCCCAGATCGAGCGGACATCCTTTTGCCAGTGTCAAACTGAGCGTAGAGGCAAAAGATAAAGGCAAGAGATTACTTTCCGCGCATCCGTTTGTAGAGCCATACCCCACCTAAAAGCAAAAGCATAAGGCCCACTAAGCTCCCCAAGCCATATACCCAACTCATACTATTCTTGACCACCACCAGAAAAACAATGGCAAACAAAAGCACAGTGGCCACCTCATTGTACAACCGCAACTGATTCGACGTGTATTTCTGGTTTCCTTTTTGGTGTTGCAAGAAGATCAGGTGACAGGAGAAATGGTAGCCATACAACAGCGCCACGAAAGCGAGCTTCACCCAAAGCCAATCGGGAACATAGCCATAAAAATAGAGAAGGGTGATGCCTAAACCCAACGTCACGATGGCCGAAGGCCACGTAATGCCATACCAAAGCCTTCGTTCCATCAGTTGGTATTGCCTTTGCAAAATGCTTTTTTCAGGTTCCTCCAGGTGTGCTGTTTCCGCGAAATAAACAAACAGCCTCACACTGTAAAACAAGCCTGCAAACCAGGTCACGATAAAGATAATATGAAGGGCTTTGACGTATAAAAAAGCCATAAGGCATGTTTGTTCTCAAAGATCGTAGTTGAACACCGAATGTTGCAAGATATTTTTCCAATACTATCATCCTCCGCTCGAAGGCGGCATGACCAACACTTCTTCCACCTCCTCCAACCCATATGCATCTTCCACAAACGTACCGACAACAGCAAATCGGCATGTTCCCAATAGTTTTTCGGCCTCGGGATTCAAAAGCAAAAGTTTCTTGCGTAACTCTCCCACAGAAACTGGCGCTTCCGGGATGTCGAACATGGGCTCAAAATAGGCTTTGAGACCTGCATATACTTTTACTTTCATTTGAAAAATTATTATCCTCCTATTCCGATCATGGTCATTCCACTTCCTCTGAAGGCTCCTGGTTGCTTATGAGAAAGGGCCAATTTTAACTTTTCTACCAATTCTGTCCTGTCATGAATACTTTCCCGGATAGGAACTGGGGTATTTTCACTTAGACAGCCAAACAGATTGCCATCGCTATCTAACCGAAGGCGGTCACAATCCTGACAAAAGGGACTGCTCTCATTGGCAATGATTCCAAATTGGTAGCCGTTTTCCATTTCCCAATAAGTAGCTGTGGCAGATTTTTTCTTCCCTACTTCTTTGATCGGGAAATAACGTCGGATCATTTCCAGTATTTCGGACTGAGGGAAGAATTGTTCCTTAAAATGGGGGCTAAACAGATGGCCCATCCGCATCAATTCCAGAAACCGGATGGGAATGGTCCTCTCCATCGCATATTCCAACAAGGGAAGCAGCTGCGATTCGTTCATGCCTTTCACCACCACCATATTCAGTTTCACGTGCAACGCATGCGTCAGGGCATTGTCGATTCCTTCTTTCACCTTTTCAATTCCTGTATGCCTGGCCATTTTATGAAACACGATGGGATCCAATGCATCAAGGGAAATATTCAGTTCTTTCAAACCCGCTTCCTTTAGGGGTTTTGCCAGCCTTGACAGCAAGAAACCATTGGTAGTCATTTTGATAGGGATTCCCATGTCTGCCATTCCATTTATCAAGGAAACTAAGTGAGGGTAGAGCGTGGGCTCCCCCCCCGTGAGACGGATGGTTTCCAGATCCAGAATTTCATCCAAGGCAGAGACAATCTCCAACAAATCTTCCCAAGAAGCATTGACAGGAGAGCTATTTTTAGAAACCCCATCCACGCAATACACACAACCCAGATTGCAGGCATTGGTCACACTTATGCGCAAGGTCTTGAAACTTCTTCCAAAAGCATCCACGATCTCATGTGGTAAAACATCTTGGCTATTCTCTTGCATCTTGCTTCCTTTTCGAATTGCTTATTTTGACTTTGGCCTAAAAGCTTCCAACACATCTGGTTTGGTTTGGATAGGCTCTCCTCCTATCAATTCTACACAATAGGGGATGACCACAAAAAGTTCGTCCAAGGTTTGTTTGATCGAGTTGGGTTGCCCAGGAAGATTGACAATCAAACATTTTTTCCGGATCACGGCGACTTGCCTGGACAGGATGGCAGTAGGCACATATTGAAGGCTGATGTTTCGCATCCTTTCGCCGAAACCCTCCATTACTTTGTCAGCGATTGCCAACGTAGCCTCTGGGGTAACATCCCGCAGCGAAGGTCCCGTACCGCCCGTCGTAAATATCAGGCTACATTCTGCTTCATCGACAAGCTCTTTCAAATATTCCTCTATCACCACTTGTTCATCGGGTACAATGCGTGAAAATGCGATCCAACTGCTGGCCAAGGCTGATTCTAGCCATGAGCGGATGGCAGGCCCTCCTTTGTCTTCATAAATGCCGTTAAAAGCCCTGTCGCTCACCGTCACGATTCCTATTTTGGTCATGTTTTTCCCAATTTACCATGATTCACTTCTCGTATACTGGCTTTGTTTTTTCTCGTCTTTTGCTCTGAAAACTCGATTTTGGGGCTTCACATACAGGACAATGCCAAGTAGAAGGCAATGATTCAAACGATGTTCCTGCTTCAATCTTCTGCATGGAATCCCCATATGCTTCGTCGTAATGGGTAAAACACTCTTGGCATATATACTGTTTTTCCTCTTTGACCAATTCTACATCAACCTCTCTTTTTTCTACTGCTACACTTACCTCTTCCCCGTGAGTCAATTGGGCATAATACTTTTTGCAGAGATACAGCAATTCTTCCGCCAATAAAAGCTTAGGCCGTTTGGCAACGAATAATTTGAATTCGTGCCCATTCGGATCGAACCCTGACGTATAATAAATGTTGTAGTTCGGGATCAACTTTATGAACCCAAACAAATCGATCTCGTGACGTTTCTCGATCAATACAGAGGCCGCTTTTTCTACCGGTTTATTTTGTATGGCAAATGTAAGGCCATAGGTACGCACGTCCACACTGTCCAATTCCCTAGAAAGAAAATTTTTCAATTTCAAAGCCTCTTCGTCCAAATCGGGTATTTTCCAGTTCAGCTCCGAAATATTGTGCCGGATATTGATCCCATATTTTCCCAACAGCTTTTCCCATTTGATTCGGTCTTCTTCTTTTATCCCTTTTATGAGAAGCGATTTGAAAGGAGTCAGGTAAAGACTTCCAATCTTTGTTTCTACACATAATTGGGCTACTTTTTCCAAAAATTCTACCGGAAAATCATTGTTTCGGCGATAAATCCCGAGCCAATAAGATTCTCCCTGTTTGTTCATTCCTTCGTAGATAGGAAAACGCAAACGGGGCAGGCTCACCTCTTCTTTCATTTGAAGGACATTGAGTTTCAAATAGCCTACGATCAGCTTTTTTAAAGACCAAAGATCACCTCCCAAGGTCTCGTTTACGATCAGCTCGACTTCCAAAGCTTTTGCCAATGCAGGAATATCTCCAGTGTAGACCAGATCGGGCCAACATTGCATGCCCTTGAGGGAGGGATGATTGATATAGAGATACCAAAAATTGGTTTCCTTTGAAGAGATAAAATTGAGATGACCGGTAAACAAAGGCACCAGACCTTGTGTGGTATCCACCACATTGATTTTCAATTTAGGCTTGAAATCGAGCCCATCCAAAACTTCATTGTAGACACTTTCGGTCAACCAATTGGAAGCAGACGTGAAGATATCCTCCGCCACGTAGGAACTCATAATGTTGGGATGGACATCGGCATTGATCTCGAAATCGAATGCGTCGAAATATTTCCTATTTCGGAAAAGCTCGTTCCGTGTCACAAATGTACGAAGGTAAATATGCTGACGCTCCCCCAACGAAAGGCTGGACATACGGAAAATACGAGCCACCTGGACGATCGATTTGAGTGTTCCAGGGGAAAGGATCCCTCCTTTGACATTTATTTTGATATGTGATTTTCTGAACAGATTCATTGCACTTGATCAAGATGCTGTTAGCGTTCATTGGGCACCAGCTCTCTTTCCAAAATCGCCTTGACTTCTGGCCGGCAACTGCCACATCCCATGCCAGCCCCTGTGGCTTTGCACAGCTCCTGCAGGCCATCACAGCCTTCTTTGATTTTGGCCAATAAATTGCCTTCCCCTACGTTGTTGCAAGAGCAAACAAGTTTTCCAAGTACCGGTTCGGCCTTTTTGCCGGAACGCAATAAAGACATTCTCTTGTCCGAAAGTTCCACTTTGTTTTGGATCAAGTCTTTGAACTCGATGAACTCCGTCTTATCGCCAATCAAAATGGCCCCCACCAACATGTCATGGTAAATGATGCATTTTTTATAATATCGTTTTGCCTTGTCTATAAACACGACCTCTTCATATTCAGAATCAGGCGGGGCTTCTGACATCCCGATGGAACATATGCTCGTGCCATGCACTTTTAGGATGTTCATGAGCGTAGAACCCGTGTACACCGCACTTTCGTCCCCATTCAAATATTGGGCAAGCACATGGGCCTGTTGTTCTGCCGCTGCCGTGATGCCATAGAGCATATTCTGGTATTCCGCTATCTCCCCAATGGCGTAGATGGAGGGATCCGAAGTCTGTAGGCGTTCGTTCACCACCACACCACGTTTGCAAGTCAACCCCGCTTCGCGGGCCAATTCGATGTTGGGAATCGTCCCGATGGCCATAATACAGGCATCACACTCTATTTTGTGACCAGACTTCAAAATAATGCCTTCGATCCTTTCCGTGCCAAGGAAGTGTTGTACTTCGTCGCTATAAAAAATACTGATCTGGCGGTCTATCAATTCTTCGTGTAGCAAATGGCTGCCCAAACTGTCAAATTGCCTATCCATTAAACGGGAACTGCGTTGGATGACTGTCACTTTGTGATCTGTTTCGCGCAAGGAACCGGCCATTTCAATCCCTAAAACACCGCCTCCTATTACTATCACATGGCTTTCTGGCTTTAAATATTCCTTAAAGCGGTCCGCATCGTATCGGGAGCGCATGGTAAACATCCCTTTTAGGGACATAGGCACATCTTTTGGAACGTTGGCCCTGCTTCCCATGCCTAAAATCAACACGTCATAGTCATGCGTTTTGCTGTTCGAATCCACGACCGTTTTGGCATGTTTATGAATTTTTTCGATCGAGATGCCTCTATGAATGGTTATTTTGAGGGAAGGTTCTTCCTCGTCCTTCAGTTTGATCAATTGTTCCCACGTCTGGGCACCGCTGATATAGTCAGGCAACATGACGCGGTTATAAATAGGCAAGTCTTCCTTGCTAAAAATTTCTATTTCATCGCTTTCATTTATATTCCGATAGCTCTTGACAAAGCCAAACGCACCTGCGCCTGCACCTATGATCAGGATTTTTTGCTTCGGTTTTTGGTATTTGACCACCTGAACCGCCGAAAATTTAAAATCGGGTTCCTTTGAAACAGGATCCACCAAATTGTGGGTCAGGTTATTCGCCCTAGTGAGGTCGCTCTGGAATGTCTTGCCCCAATGCATCGGCAAGAAAACCACGCCCTTCTTAATGTCTGCCGTGACTTTCGCCACCACACGGACGTTGCCCCGGTTATTGAACGCTTCCACCAACACCCCATCTTCAATTTCGCGAAGCTGCGCATCATGCGGATGTATTTCCAGGAACGGTTTGGCAATATGCTGATTGAGCTTATTGACTTTGCCCGTTTTTGTCATCGTGTGCCACTGGTCCCTGATCCTTCCAGTCGTCAAGATGAGCGGGAACAGCTCGTCCGTCTTTTCCGAATGATTTTCATCCGGCACGGCATGAATTTTAGCCCGTTTATTAGGCGTATAAAATTGGCCATCCGAAAACAAGCGGGGCGTGTCCGAAGTAGCCCCTTTCGGATAGGGCCAACGCATGCTCCCCTTTTCTTTTAGAATGGTATAATCCAATCCTGTAATGTCAATATTCGTCCCTTTTGTCAAGGCACAATGTTCCAAAAATACTTCTTCCGCATTTTGGTAAGAGAATGCCTTTCCGAATCCCATTTTTTTCGCGAACCGGGTAATGATTTCCGTATCGGGCAAAGCCTCTCCAGGTGGGGATACAACGGGATGCAAATAACTTATTCTTCTTTCTGAATTGGTCATCGTGCCTTCTTTTTCCGCCCAAGCGGCAGCGGGCAAGACGATATCCGCATACTTCAAGGTATCTGATTTGCCCGAAATTTCCTGTACGATGACAAAATTGGCTTTTCGCAAGGCTTCGTCCGCCATTCGTGCGTCGGGAAGGCTTACTAGAGGATTCGTACACACGATCCAAATGGCTTTTAACTTGCCTTCTTCCAAAGCCTGGAACATTTCTGTAGCCGTCAAACCTGGCTTAGGCGCAATTTTTGTCCCGCCCCAAAACTGTTCCACCTCTTCCCGATGAGCTTGATCTGCCAAGTTACGATGGGCCGGAAGCAAATTTGCCAAGCCTCCGACTTCCCTTCCCCCCATTGCATTGGGTTGACCCGTAAGAGAAAAAGGGCCGGAACCCGGTTTCCCGATTTTGCCTGTAATGAGATTGAGGTTGATGAGACTTAGGTTTTTGTTCACTCCTACCACACTTTGGTTCAATCCCATGGTCCACATGCTCATGAACCCATTCGCTCGGCCGATGTATTCCGCTGTCCAATAGATGTCCTCCGCTTTTACGCCGCAGATCCGGGCAGCTTCTTTTACCGTCTTTTGGAATACCACTTCCCGATACGCCTCAAACCCTTCCGTATTCCCGATGATGAACTCCTCATCCACCATTTCTTTTTCGATGAGGGCCCGCCCTATGGCATGGTTCAAGACAATGTCCGTTCCAGGGTTGATCTGTAGATGAATATCGGCGATCGAGCAGGTTTGTGTTTTCCTAGGATCCACGACGATCACTTTCACATCGGGATTTGCCGCTTTTCGGGCCTCGACGCGTCGCCACATGATGGGATGGCACCAGGCAGGATTCGCCCCCGCCACTAAAAAAGTATCGGCAAGGTCAATATCTTCATAGGAAGCCGGTACGGCATCTTCTCCTAACGACATTTTGTACCCTACCACCGCCGAACTCATGCACAAACGAGAATTCGTATCGATGTTGTTCGACCCGATAAATCCTTTAATAAGTTTATTGATCACATAATATTCTTCTATCAAACATTGCCCAGACACATAAAATGCCACAGCATCCGGACCAAATCGTTTGATGATCGATGTAAAAACAGCTGCTGCCCTCTCCAGGGCATCGTCCCAAGAGACCCTTTGCATAGGTTGGCTTCGGGACACTCTCATTTCCGGATAAAGCAACCGGTCTGTTTTATCCATGACCGTATAATGGAGGTTCATTCCCTTGCTGCAGAGCATGCCCTTATTGACGGGACTTTCTTTGTCACCCTCCAATGTAAGACGGCCATCACGGTCCTTCTGCACCACGATGTTGCACCCTACACCACAATAAGAACACGTCGATTTGAATGTTTCCATCAGAGGTTTCAACGAAATGTACAATCAGTCCCGATCCATTGGCTCGGGATTGACCCAACCTAAACTAAACTTAAACTGCATATGTTCTGTCTTCTACTAAAACCAAGTAGGACTTGGGGAATATCACTTACGACACTAAGTTACAAATTGAGTAATTATACTCAATTTAAAAAGATGTATTTTTTCTGAAATTATTTTAAAAATCCAACAAACACTTACATAAATTCAATTTTACATGCTGAATAGTGTTTGGAATTCCCAAATCCATTTAATTTTAGTTTTATTGCAAAAGCAATAACATGCTATGTGGTCATTGCTCATTTCCCAATTTGAACAGTATTTGACCTTAGAGCGGTCGCTTTCGGGCAATTCGGTCGAAGCCTATGCCCATGACATCAAAAAACTGGAACAGTATTTTCTTATAGAGGGCAAAAAAACGTCTCCCGCACAAGTCATAGCTCAAGACATTTCCGATTTTCTCTGTTATTTGAACGACATCGGGCTTTCGCCACATAGCCAAGCACGCATTCTTTCAGGGATAAAATCTTTTTACAAATTCCTTCATCAAGAGGAATTAGTGAAAGAAGATCCTATGGCCTTGGTAGAATCCCCTAAATTGGGGAGAAAATTGCCGGATGTATTGAGCTATCCGGAAATCGAACAGTTGCTCACCGCCATAGACCTTTCAAAGGAAGAAGGCCATCGCAACAGGGCCATGTTGGAAACCTTGTACAGCAGCGGCCTCCGGGTATCGGAATTGGTGGCCCTCAAATTGACCCATCTGCACTTTGAAGCAGGCTTTATCAGGGTAATAGGGAAAGGAAACAAAGAGCGCTTGGTCCCGATCGGGATGGAAGCGATGAAATTTATCGATCTCTATCGAAATAATTCGCGCTGCCATTTAGCTATACAATCCGGAAATGAAAACATTCTTTTTTTGAACAAACGCGGTGGAGCACTTTCCCGCGTGATGGTATTCCTCATCATAAAAGAGCTGGCAAAAAAAATCGGTTTGAACAAACAGATCAGCCCCCATACATTCCGGCATTCGTTTGCCACCCATCTCATCGAAGGCGGGGCAGACCTCCGGGCAGTCCAAGAAATGCTCGGACATGAATCCATCACCACCACTGAAATTTATACGCATCTAGACCGCGATTATCTGAAACAGATCATGACAGAATTCCATCCTCGAAGCTAAAAACCATGGACGCACCATGACTTCTCGCCTATATTCAGGACGTACTTATTACAGTCCATACCAATTTGGAAGAAGTAAAAGGACGTACATTATTTGCCGATCCATCCGAATTGGAATATATTGAAGCCAAAACAATGGCCTATCAAGAAGTGATTTCCATTTTTAGGATGTCGGCACGTGAATTCGGCCTGCCTCAAGAAGAATTAGGAATCTGATTTTCAAAAGACTATAAAATTTTCACAAAAATTCCTGCTCGTCGGGGAACATAAACATGTAGGTACATGTTTATCCGTTTAATTCAACCACAAAATTTTATCACCATGCTAAAACACATTCTTACAGTCGCTTCGATTTCTTTGTTGAGTGCTGCTACTTTTGCACAAACCTTCAAAGCAGACGCAAGCAAATCCACTCTTGCTTGGGAAGGCAAAAAAGTAACGGGCAAACATGAGGGTTTTGTAAAATTGGCTTCCGGATCCCTCACATTGGATGGAGAAACGATCAAAGCGGGCACATTCGAAGCGGACATGAATTCTATCACGTGCACAGACTTAACTGGTGAATGGAATGACAAATTGATCGGCCATTTAAAGAGCGACGATTTTTTTGCTACTGCTAAATTCCCAAAAGCCACGTTAGTGATCACAGAAGGGAAGAAAGACGCGTCTGGAACTTACCAAGTTAAAGGAAACTTGACGATCAAAGGAATCACAAAACCTATTTCTTTCCCTGCTACACTTAAGAAAGATGCAACTGGATTGACGGCCACTTCTACGATCACCGTAGACCGTACCTTGTATGATATCCGCTATGGTTCCAAATCGTTTTTCGACAATTTAGGGGACAAAGCGATCGACAATAATTTTACACTCGTAGTAACGCTGGTCGCTACCAAATAATACATAAAGATGCATAGAAAGGGGCTTCGGCCCCTTTTTTATTTTTATCCGTTTTTCCTGGCCTGTTGGAATTCATTCCCGTTTGCTTTTACTTGCTTTGCGTTTTAACACGCAGCCAATCAAATGAATGTCTTAATTACAGGTGCTTCAGGTTTCGTAGGCCAACATTTGCTCCGTTATCTTCGCTTGCATTTCCCGTCTGCCACCCTCTACGCTCCAGTCAGGAAGACACCAGGCATGCAGCCTTCTTCCGTACATTGGATTCCTTTTCGAGAAGACATGCAATCCTATTTTGCCGAATATTCCATCGAAGCAGTCATCCACTTGTTAGGAAAGGCCCATGACACCAAAAACACAACACAGGCAGAAGAATATTTCAAGGTGAACGATGCATGGACGCGTCATCTTTATGATCTTTTCCTTCAATCAAACGCCACCAAATTTATTTTTTTAAGCACGATCAAGGCAGTAGGCGACGATAAAACATATGTCCAAAACGCAAAAGACGTGAGCGATCCCCAAACTCCATATGCAAAGTCCAAAAAACAGGCTGAAGACTATATCCGGTCTTGTCCCTTGCCTCAAGGAAAAGCGTATTACATTTTGCGTCCTACGCTCATTTACGGACCGGGGATCAAAGGAAACCTTGCTACCCTGGTAAAATTCGCCAAAACGGGCATCCCCTATCCCTTCTCTTCTTTTCAAAACAAACGTTCTTACCTTTCCATCAACAATTTAAACTACCTTTTTGTGACCTTGTTGAAGGGTAAATACTCGTCATTTACATTGAATGTGGCCAATCGAGATCCTATAAGTACGCAGGAAATGATCGAATTGTTGGCCAATGAAATGGGCAAAAAACCCTCGTTGATCAAAATTCCTACGTCTTGGATCCAATTGGCCGCCAAGATGGGCGACCTCTTTCCTTTTTTCCCTTTCAATTCTGAAAAACTGAAAAAAATAACCAGCTCATTTGTGATAGATCCGCTTGAAATGGAGCAAACAATCCAACTATCTTTGCCAGAGCAAACTAGAACAACCATCACTGGGATTTTAAAACCGATGGATTCCGACTCTTTTTAGGATGCCGCCTTATATTTTGTGTACTGACTCATGCAACCTTACCTTTGGAAAATCCTGACCGCATCCGCTGTCAGCTTGCTTACCGCTACTATTGCGCTCTACTTTTTGATCCCCTACCTGATTCGCAAAGCGTTCTTGGACATTCCCAACGCACGTTCCTCACATAAAAAGGTCACTCCCCGGGGAGGTGGCATAGGCATCGTCCTCGGCATTTTGGCAGGTGCGGGAAGTGCTTATCTGCTTGGCCTTCCGATCCCCCCTTTAAGCTTTTTTGCAGGCTTCTTACTGATGGCGGGAATCAGTTTTCTCGATGATAAAAAAAATCTACCTGCCGGACTGCGCTTTGGGGTCCATTTAGTGGCCATGGCCCTGGTTATGTATGCCACAGGGGGCTTAAAAAAACTCCCTTTCCCTCCTCCGCTCAATTTTGAACTGGGTTGGATTGGATACCTCATATCAGGAATTTGGATTATAGCCGTCATCAACTTTTTTAATTTCTTGGACGGGATCGATGGCTACGCAGGGAGCCAAGCCTTGATCGCAGGACTGTCCATTGCGTTTATCAGTTGGGGAAATGCGCTTTCCGTGATCGGCCTCTGCATCGCGTTTTCGTCTCTAGGCTTTCTTTTGTACAATTGGCATCCAGCTAAAATATTCATGGGAGATGTCGGAAGCGTCTCCCTAGGATTTGCATTTGCCACCCTGCCCTTTTACTCTCCGCTCCCTTCGTCCGAACCACTCATCTATTCGATGGCACTTTTTCTGTGGTTTTTCTTGGCAGACGGCGCTTTTACCCTTATAAAACGCATCTTAAATAAAGAGAAAATATGGGAAGCCCATCGAACGCACCTGTATCAACGCCTCCATCAAACAGGATGGAACCCGAGAAAAGTAGTGGTGTTTTCTATGGGAATGGCACTGGTCGTAGCAGCATTTCAGCTCTACTGCTACCGTTTGGGAAATGCGTTTACATGGTGGAGTCTAGGATTAGGTTTTCTCTTATTTTCCGTTTTCTTACTGGTTGTTTTTCAACGAGAAAAAAAAATATAAGCCTGCTATTTCTTTCAGGCACATCTTTGTTCAAACAGAATTTTGCAAACTCTTCCAATTATACGGAATACTGCTTGTTATCTTACAAGAAGACAGTACAAGTAAACATAAACACGTATATTCGCAACTACAAAACTAAGCTCAAATCAATAAAATGGATATTCAATGGTACGACTGCTGCCTATGTCCCAACTTTTATCTCGATTTGAAAACCTTCGATCAAGGAGGTGAATCGCTCGCCAGTAAATTTTGAAGATTTGATGAAACTTTACATAGTAGACGACGACGAAATATTTCAATTTACCACTCGGAAAATGTTGCAATATTTAGGTCAAAAGGAGGGGGTGGAAAGTTTTTCCAATGGCCATATCGCAATTGAGAAACTCAAATCGCTCACTGGCCAGCCTCACGATCTCCCTGACATCATTTTGTTGGATATCAACATGCCCGTAATGGACGGGTGGGACTTTTTAGCGCAATATAGCACCTTGGAAAAAGGCCTAAGCAAACAAGTTAGGATTTACATGATCTCCTCTTCTGTAGACGACCGGGACTTGGAACGGGCCGAAAAAAATCCGCATATCACCAAATATATTTCAAAACCCGTCGACGAATTGATTTTAAAAGAAATGTTGGGAAGGGAGACAGTCAGCAAGTCCTAGTTCCTAATGACCGTTAAAAAGAAAATGCCCCGTTCAGACGGGGCATTTTCTTTTTAACGGGAATAAAATCGATTAAAATTTTATGATTTTAGCCATTTTGCCCCGATAGGTGCTAAGATCCGTTCCGGACAAATTGTCCAAACGGCCGCCTTTCACTTTTTCGGCATATTTTTCGATAAGCTCAGGCTTTCCATCAAACAAAGATAAATTGGTGATGTACTTGCTGATTTGTGGGATTCCGAAATTTTCGTCCATGATCGTTCTTTTACAAAATGATTTTACATTGTTTTTTATTGTGCGTTGATCTTGTCCAACACTTCCATGACACCGCGAACAGCTTTGGCCGATTCTTGCATCAAGCGCAATTCTTCTTCCGTCAAGCTTAGCTCGATCAGTTTCTCTACTCCGTTCTTCCCTAATACAACAGGAACGCCTTGGTATACATTGTTCAAGCCATATTCACCTGTCAATTGCATGCAAACAGGGAAAACACGTTTCTGATCCTTTACGATCGCTTCTACCATTTGGGCTGCAGCAGAACCTGGAGCGTACCAAGCAGACGTGCCCATCATCTTCACGAGCTCTCCACCTCCACGTTTGGTGCGTTCTACGATCAGTTCCAATTTTTCTGCTTCCACCAATTCAGTCACAGGAATACCGCATACGGTGGTGTAGCGAGGCAAAGGAACCATAGTATCTCCATGTCCACCCAATAGCGTAGCTTGGATATCTTTTGGCGAAATATTCAGTTCCTCGGCCAAAAATGCACGGTAGCGCGCGGTATCCAAAATACCCGCCATCCCGATTACCTTATTGCGAGGTAACTTTGAAGTAATGTGGGCGCAATAGGTCATCACGTCCAAAGGATTGGACACAATGATCAAAATGGCATCGGGCGAATACTTTATGACATTTTCTGTCACTGTTTTTACAATGCCGGCGTTCGTCGCGATCAAGTCGTCACGGGTCATGCCAGGTTTTCGCGGCAAGCCGGAAGTAATCACCACTACGTCCGAATTGGCCGTCTTGGCATAGTCATTGGTCGAACCTATGGTCCGGGTGTCGTACAGGTCGATCGACGCCTTTTGAAAAATGTCCAATGCTTTTCCTTCCGCAACTCCTTCTTTAATGTCGAGCAATACGACCTCATTTGCCACCTCCCTGTACGCCAGTACATCGGCACAGGTAGCACCCACATTGCCCGCCCCAACTACTGTAACTTTCATATTATCAAATATTTAAAATGGTTTTTTGTTTTAGTGGCACAAAAATAGCGTTTTTTACAGAACGAGAAGCGAAAGCTTCATTAAACTGATTCTGAATCAGAAAACTTTATTCCGAGAACGTTTTTATCGAGTTTTTCCTGTTCCCCAGTCCGCATATTTTTGAACGTAACTTGACCGGAGGTGTATTCTTCGCTTCCGATGATCAGCACGTACGGGATCCCGCGCAGATTGACATAATTCAATAATTTTTTGAATTTACCAGATCCGGAATCAGGATGCAGTTCGGTTTGGACATTTTTAACCCGCAGTTCTTGCGCGATCTGCTGGGCATATTGGATCATGGCATCTAGTTCCTTTTTATCCTGCGTTGCATCTCCCATCACAAGTAGCATAGCCTGAGTAGAAAACGTTTCGGTTTCAGGAAACAACTGCAATTCCTCCATGACGTCATAAATACGGTCTATGCCGAACGAAATCCCGACGCCCGACACTTGGGGAAGTCCAAAGATACCTGTCAAGTTATCGTATCTCCCTCCTCCACTTATACTTCCCATTTGCACACCCAAGGCTTTTATTTCAAATATTGCCCCTGTGTAGTAGGAAAGCCCTCTCGCCAAAGCAGGATCAAATGCAAGTTTATGATGGGGCCGCGTCAATGCCACTAGTTCCAATACCCGTTCAAGTTCGTCCAATCCCTCTTTTCCAACTTCGGAATCATTTAAAATTTCCCTCAGTTTCGCTATCTTTTCCTCGTTTGATCCTGACAAAGACAGAACAGGGAGTAACTTGGCAAACGATTCTGCCGCGATGCCTTTTTCGATCAGCTCTTTTTCCACCCCGCCGACCCCAATTTTATCCAGCTTGTCTATCCCGCCACAAATAATGGCTTCTTTCCCAGGCTCCCCGATCGCTTCCGAGACGCCCGTCAAAATTTTCCGATTGTTTAGTTTGATCTGAAACTCCCGAAGACCCAATCCTTCAAATACTTCATGGGCCATTTCCATCAATTCTTGTTCACACAGCAAGGAGTCTGTACCCACTATATCGGCATCACATTGATAAAACTCCCTGTACCTGCCTTTCTGGGGCCTATCTGCTCTCCAGACAGGCTGTATCTGGTATCTTTTGAAAGGAAATTGGATCTCATTGCGGTTCATGGCGACAAAGCGGGCAAAAGGAACCGTCAGGTCGTACCGCAATGCTTTTTCTGCGATTTCTATCGCCAACCTT